>ERZ795059.605-NODE-605-length-45036-cov-31.633512_pt1 | contig 45036 bp, 39 predicted proteins | sample MGYA00375143_ERZ795059 | MGnify/ENA primary metagenome ERZ795059 (study PRJEB30188, sample SAMN05720168) | activated sludge metagenome | isolation source: Anaerobic digester | place: USA | collected 2015-01-07 ... | reverse complement strand
GGATTTCGCCGCTGGTGGAGTCGGCGGCAAAGGCGGCCACCGGCGGTTGTTCGCGGACGATAATATACCCGGTTTTGATTTCCGTATCGGAACCTCCCGGCCCGGTTACAGTGAGAGTTACACTGAACGTATCAGCGGTAGTGTAGGTGTGGATGGGATTTGTATCGGAGCTTTGCACACCATCGCCAAAATCCCATACACGGGAAGTGATAACGCCTTTGGAGCTATCGGCAAACGCTACCGTCAACGGTCTGATACCGGAGGTGAAATTGGCGGCAAAGGCGGAGACAGGCGGCGCTTCTTTGACGATAATATAATCAATTTTTGTCATGGCATCCGACCCGCCCGGCCCGGTAACCGTCAGGGTTACTGTAAAGGTATCGGCTGTTGTATACACATGCACAGGATGCTGTTCGTTACTTGTGCCCCCGTCGCCAAAGTCCCATGCCCGCGATGAGATGATGCCGGAGGAACGGTCGTAGAACTGTGCGGAGAACGGACGCACGCCGGTGGTGGAATCGGCCTCAAATTCGGCTATAGGCTGGCCGCCGGTGACGATGATGTTTTGCGATTTTGAACTGGAGCCGCCGGGTCCCTGCACCAGCAAGATGACGGTAAAGGTATCGGTTTTAACAAAGGTGTGGGAGGGATTTTGCTCGGTGCTGAAATCGCCGTCGCCGAAATCCCACTGCCAGGAGGTAATGATACCGGTGGAATTATCGTGGAAATTAAGAGTCAGTGGCGGCTCGGCGACTTCTTCATAAGTGAATGCGGCAACCGGCGGGGCGTAGGCGATGATAAAATCGGTTTTGGTTTCTGTATCTGCGCCTCCTGGGCCTGTCACAGTCAACGATACAGTTAACGTATCGGCGATGGTATACACATGCACGGGATTCTGTTGGTCACTGGTCTGGCCGTCGCCGAAATCCCACAACCAGGAGGTGATGACGCCGGTGGAACTGTCGGCAAAGGTTATAGTCAGCGGTACAACTCCGGCAGTGGTATCGGCAGCGAAAGCGGCCACCGGGGGTAGTTCCGTAACCTGCACCTGGGCGGAATCGCTGTCCATCCCGCCCGGTCCAAAGACGGTAAGGGATACAGTAAAGGTATCGACGGTAGTATAAACATGCAGGGGATTGGATTCAACACTGCTTTGCCCGTCGCCAAAATCCCAGCGCAATGAGTCGATCTCGCCGCTGGACTGGTTGGTGAATTGTACGGACAGGGGATGGACACCCTGTTTGGGAGTATAGTCGAATACGGCGATCGGCGGCAGCGGTTCTTGCACATCGATCAACACGATATAATTGCTTCTTGCTCCTTCTGCACCTCCGGCGAGGTTGCCGCCGAGGGCAAAGAGTCCTGCGGGTACGTGTTGGCGCCACACCCGCAGGGGACTGGCGAAGTCGAGTACATCAATGCTGAAACTGGTTTGTGTAAAGTTGTCTGCCAGCCAGGGCGGTAGGGTCGTGCCGCGATGGTCATAACCGATAAATACATCTGCCGGGCGGTCGACAGAAATCTTTAATAACGAATCTGCCGTACTGTTTTTATCTTCATTGGCAGTCTTGATCCACACCAGGTTACGCAGGCTGTCAGCCATGTTGAGAATGTAATAATCGCGGTCAAAGTAATACTGGTCGCCTTCCCTGAGCCATTCGGCTTGACCTTTTTCATGGGTAAGCACTTGTACATCTTCTACCGTTAAATCGGACTGGCGGAAAGAGCGGACAAAGAATGAATCCGGCGGAGTTGCATTGTCTACGGTCTCGTAAGTAAGCGATTGCCCCAGCCAGTTATTCGAACCGAGCCAGAGACGCAAGTGACCGGGATAGTGTTCGGTGGGGTCGTCGATCATGACGATATAAAAATCCTGTTCATTGACATATTGAGTCACATCTTTCCAGGCGCCGATACCGAACAGTTGCTGCTGAGTAAGTAATTTACCGATAGTGGCTAGTTGCCGGGTCGTGCCGTTGCTGTAGGCGATCACCTTGTCCGCCGTATCGTTAAGGTGCACTTTGATCTTGTTGCCTTTGGTGAGATTGGTTTTGCTGTATAGATCAAAGCGATACAGGTAATCATAATCGCGGAACTGGCTTATAAATTCATCGGCACCATCGGTCATGAACAGCGTATCGATATCCGGTTGGGTAACCGGTTCGTAAGCGAGGTTACGAGTTGCAAAAGTAACTTCGTTTCCGATCTGGTAACCCTGAATGGTAAAACTCCGCGGGGCGTCCCAATTTTCAATTATATCATACAATAGAGAATTACCAAGTGATGATGAAAAACCCATCCATATATTAATACTATTACTACTATGTGAAACCCAATTCACCATTATCCTGGCTTTTATATCCGATCCGTTACACCAGGGTGTTACATCCTCCCAATCCACATCTTCAAGTTCGTGGAAAGCGGCAGGAGTACCTATTCCGGCCTGAGACATACCATCAGTGCTAGAGGCAATGACTTTAGCCGGAGTATGCCCTAAATGCATTAAAACCGCGGTTGTTCCGGCTTCATATCCGCTATAACTACTAATTCTTATTCGATAGATATAATTTTGTATAAAACCTGCGGAAAAACTGCCTGCGCCTTCATCAGCAAACAGATCATCCAGCGCGGCTTTAGTAATGGTATTATAAGTGATCGGCGCGGAACTGCCTCCTGATACCTGGTATCCCTGGATTGTAAAAGATTCCGGTCCGTTACCGTTGCCAATTATTTCATATATTAAATCACTTCCCAGAGTAGATGAAAAACCAATCCATAACGAAATTTTCGCCTGGTCATGGAGTGCAACATCTTCGGTCATTTGTAGATAGACATCACTGCTATCGCAATAACCATATAATAAATATTCCCAACTTGTTGAATTGAATTGATACATATCAGATGTATTTTTACCAATTTTTACCGGCATAAATTGCCTGCCGTTGCTTTTTCCTATAAAATGTTTTGCCTCCTGACCAAAGTGAAATTGTATATCGGTTCCGGTAGAATGATTATAATAACTTGTTGCGGTGATTTTATAAACGTATTGATCATCAAACAAAGGCACATACTCTGCAGCGCCATCAGCAATCATGATTGAATGTAAACCGGTTATATTCACCTGGGTATATGGGATTGGCACAGATACAATATCCGGAGAAATTACATAACCCTGAATAGACACTCTTTCCTCGTTAAACGACCCTTCAATTGTATCATAAGTAAAAGAGTACCCTAAAGAGGTGTTGCTCCCCAGCCAGAGGGTCATGTACGATGTCCCATCCGTTGGCCCGCTGGTTTCGACTTTGGCATATATATTTGCAGAGTTACAATAAGGAGTCAGATTTACCCAGGAACCGGTGTTGAAATTATGCATGGCAGCCTCTGAAGCGCCGATTGCAACCAGTGACACTTCAGAACTGGCATGATTGGCGCCATACCCGATGACAAAATCCGGAATTACCCCGAGGTGCATAAGCATTTTATCAATTGAATGCTCTACATCCCACTGACTTTCAATATGAATTTGGTAAACAAAAGGCTGATCGAATTGGGCAGTAAAGGCGCCGGCGCCAAAACCTGTTAACATGGCATCCAGTTCCGCTTTATTGCGTGTGGCATAGGGTAAATAATCAGTACGGGCAAAACTTGATACTACCCATACCAACAGGCAGAGTAACAACATATATTTTCGCATTGCTAATCTCCCAATATTTAAGACTGTTCATTATTCAGAACAAAATCAATATTTGTAAAATTCAAACTACTTTACCAGCACACATTTATTCACCTGTACAAACGAACCGGCCTGCATTTTAATGAAATAGACGCCGGACGGCCGGTTAGCTGCATTCCACACCAGGGTGTGGTACCCGGCCGGTTTTTTGCCGTCGTACAGAGTTTCGAGCCATTCGCCTTTGAGATTGTATACCGCTACCGTAACCGGGGACGTTTTCGGCAAGCCGAATACAATGGTAGTCTGTGGGTTGAACGGATTGGGATAGTTTTGCCGCAACTGGAATTTATCCGGAATCCCGCTCCAAATATCGTTTATGCCCACCGGCAGTTTGGCGATAATATACCCAGCTTTTGTTGCTGTATTGGTCCCGCCTGGCCCTGAAACAGTGAGCGACACGGTAAAGGTATCGGCAGTCGTATACACATGCACCGGGTCTGGTTCGAAACTGGATTGCCCGTCGCCAAAGTCCCATAGCCAGGTAGAAATGATACCGGTAGAACTATCGCTAAAGGTCACAGTCATGGGGATTTCGCCGCTGGTGGAGTCGGCGGCAAAGGCGGCCACCGGCGGTTGTTCGCGAACGATAATATAATCGGTTTTAGCTTCCGTATCCGTCCCGCCCGGTCCGGTTACTGTGAGTGTTACATTAAAAGTATCGGCGGTGGTGTAGGTATGTATTGGATTCTGATCGGAGCTTTGCGCGCCGTCGCCAAAATTCCAGACATGGGAGGTGATAACGCCGGTGGAGCTATCGGCAAACGCTACCGTCAACGGTTTGATACCGGTAGTAACATTAGCGGCAAAAGCGGCCACAGGCGGCTGCTCGCGGACAATGATATAATCTGTTTTGGTCATGGAATCCGACCCGCCCGGCCCGGTAACCGTCAGGGTTACTGTAAAGGTATCGGCAGATGTATACACATGCACAGGATGCTGTCCGTCACTGCTGTTACCATCGCCAAAATCCCATGTCCGAGAGTCAATGATGCCGGAGGAACGATCGTAGAACTGTACGGAGAAAGGACGCACGCCGGCGGTGGAATCGGCCTCGAATTCGGCAATGGGCTGGCCGCCGGTGACGATGATGTTTTGGGATTTGCTATTTGAACCGCCGGGCCCTTCAACCAGCAGAATGACGGTAAACGTATCTGCTTTGGCAAAGGTGTGGGAGGGGTGCTGGTCAGTGCTGAAATCGCCGTCGCCGAAATCCCACTGCCAGGAGGTAATGATACCGGTGGAATTATCGTGGAAATTAAGAGTCAGTGGCGGCTCGGCGACTTCTTCATAAGTGAATGCGGCAAGCGGCGGGGCGTAAGTGATAATGTAATCTTGTTTGTTTTCAGTATCGGCGCCGCCCGGCCCGGTAACTGTTAATGAAACGCTGAAGGTATCGGCAGTGGTATAGATATGTACAGGATTTTGTTGGTCGCCGGTCTGTCCGTCGCCAAAATTCCACAACCATGAAGATATAATACCGGTGGAACTATCGGCAAACGTTACTGTTAATGGTGTTACTCCGACAGTTGTGTCGGCGGCGAAAGCGGCCACCGGCGGCAGTTCCGTTACTTGTACCTGGGCGGAATCTGAATCGACGCCACCGGGCCCGTGTACGGTGAGGGAGACGGTAAAGGTATCGACTGTGGTGAAGACATGCAGGGGATTTTCTTCAACACTGCTTTGCCCATCGCCAAAATCCCAGCGCAGCGAGTCGATTTCGCCGGTGGACTGGTTGGTGAACTGCACGGCCAGGGGATGCACACCCTGTTTGGGATCATAATCGAATGCGGCTACCGGCGGCAGCGGTTCTTCCACATCGACCAGCACAATATAATTGCTTTTGGCGCCGGCCGCTCCACCGGCCATGTTCCCGCCGAGATCGAACATGCCGGCCGGTACGTGTTGACGCCATACTTTTAAAGGACTGGCGAAATCGAGCACGTCAATATTATAATTGGTTTGTGTAAAGTTATCCACCAGCCAGGGCGGCAGGGTCGTGCCGCGATGGTCATAACCGATAAATACATCGGCGGGACGGTCAACAGAAATCTTTAATAATGAATCTGCCGTACTGTTTTTATCGTCGTTGGCAGTTTTGATCCACACCAGGTTGCGCAGACTGTCGGCAATGTTGAGGATGTAATAGTCGCGGTCAAAGTAATACTGGTCGCCATCATACAGGCATGCGGCTTTGCCTGTAGCCGGGGTAAGCACATGCACATCTTGCACCGTTATATCGGACTTGCGGAAAGAGCGGACCAGGAATGAATCCGGCGGCGTTGCGTTATCCACAGTTTCATACGTCAGGGACTGCCCCAGCCATGAGTTGGAGCCGAGCCAGAGTCGCAAATGGCCGGGATAGTGTTCGGTGGGGTCGTCGATCATGACGATATAGAAATCCTGCACATTGGCGTATTGGGTTACATCCTTCCAGGCGCCGACGCCGAACAACTGCTGCTGGGTCAGTTCCTTGCCGATGCTGGCCAACTGCCGGGTAGTACCGTTACTGTAAGCAATCACTTTGTCTACTATATCGTTAAGGTGCACTTTGATCTTGTTGCCTTTGGTGAGATTGGTTTTGCTGTATAGATCAAAGCGATACAGGTAATCATAATCGCGGAACTGGCTTATAAAATCATCGGCGCCGTCAGTCATGAACAGCGTATCTATATCCGGTTTGGTAACCGGTTCATAGGCCAGATTGCGGGAGGCAATGGTAATGTTAATATCGTCGGAGATATTAAAACCCTGGATGGTAAAAGTCGATGGCCCTGCATACTGTTCCATTATATCATATAGCAAAGAACTCCCCAGTGAAGATGAAAAACCAAACCAGATTATGATCTGGTTACTTGAATGTACCCATATATCAGGAAGTAATCGCAGATGTATATCGGCAGCATCACACCACGAAGTGATATCCTGCCAATCCCCGGTATCAAGATCATGTAATGTTGTTGAACCAATTTCCGCTGCATATTCATCATCGCATTTAGCAATGACTCGGCTAGCAACATGCCCCAATTTCATTTTGATACTTGTCGGATCAGGTTCGGGACTACCACCCTGGCTATTTATTGAGAAACGGTAGATATAATTTTGCGTAAATCCAGATGTAAAACTGCCGGCGCCATCGTTAGTTAATAAATTGTCCAGATCCGGTTTACTGATTGTATTATATGTAATTTGTTCTAAATTTCCCTCACAAACATCATGTCCACCAATATATATACCTTCAGGGCCATTAGAGTTTGATAAGATTTCAAAAGTACTGTTATCATAACGAGTATAAGATGCCAAAATAAGAAAAATTTCTCCTGGAATGTCATTTATTTGATCATCATCTAAGTAAATATAAAAATTAGAATTATTACAATATTGAATTAAATCAGTAACCTTGTTATTTGAGAATTGATGCAAATTTGTTTGATCTTTTCCAACTTTTACAACATTTCTTCCATTGAAATTTGATTTACCAATACATAATTCTGGTGCACTTTTAAAATTAAATAGTATTCTTGTCATATCAGAATTATGTTTAAAACTTCGTGCATAAATATAATATACATAAGGATATTCAGAAAAGGACTCTGCTAAATTTCCGGCGCCAAAATTTTTTAACCATTCTTTTAACGAGACTGTATTATCTGAACTATGGTAAATTGGAACTGTTACGGTGCTATTGGATATTACATAACTGTCAAGCTGAATTTGAGCAGGTCTACTTGTGTTCTCTTCATCGTTATAAAAAAAAGCGTAATTCGGTAGATTCTTTGTACCAATCCATAAAGTGAGAGTAGATGCTTTTCCGGTATTCCAATCTGCTTCAACTTTTGCCCAGATATCATCGGAATGAATTAAAATGTGCAAATCTTGCCAGGTTTTTGTGTTGATACCTTGCATTGTGGTGGAAGAAGTACCAATTTCAACCAGGGAATGATCTGAATTATTGGTGTTTTCGCCATAACCGATTATGTAATCTATTTCTCCAAAAATTAACCGTAATTTGGAAAGAGGTGATTCAAGTCCAGATAAACTCTCAATATAAAGTCGGAAAACATACTTTTGCGCTAAATTTGATTTCATACTAGATTTCACACCATCCAGAGTTAACAAAGAATCTAATTTTATATTATTTATCGTGGAATAAGCATGATAAATTGTGTTTGCAATACTTGTGACCGGTACTAAAAAAAGCCACAGAACGAGCAAATACCTACGCATTGTATCCTCCCATATTTTTAAAATTTATTTATTTACAATCAACCCATACAGCATTTTTATCTCATCCGCCCACAAGTCCGATTCCGGCGTTTCCAGTATTAAAGGGACTTCTTCAAAATGATCATCATTCACAATATAGCGAAAAGCTTCTATTCCCAATACCCCCTTGCCGATGGGCGCATGGCGGTCGACACGGCTGCCCAGTTCGGGTTTGGAATCGTTGAAATGCACACCCCGCAGGTATTTAAAACCTACGATGTTGTCGAATTCTTTAAAGGTATTGTCGCAGGCTTCCCTGCTGCGCAGGTCATATCCGGCGGTAAAGGTATGACAGGTGTCCAGGCAAACGCCAATCCGTGATTTATCTTTTACTTTATCAATAATATATGCAAGGTGCTCGAATTTATAGCCGACATGGCTGCCTTGTCCCGAGGTGTTTTCAATAACGGCGGTTACAGTGCGGGTCTTGTCCAGGGCCATGTTGATGGATTCGGCGATCCGGTCCATAGTTTCATCTTCAGTCAGAACCCCCAGTCCACTGCCGGGATGGAAATTGAGCAATGTTAGCCCAAGCTGTTCGCAGCGTTGCATTTCGTCCAGAAAAGAATCGCGGGATTTGTTCAAACCCTCAGTTTCCGGGTGCCCCAGGTTGATAAGGTAACTGTCATGCGGCAGAATATGCTCTGTTTTGTAACCGGTTTCCTGGCAATTCTTTTTGAATGCCTGGATGCTTTGTTCAGTTAATGGAGCGGCATGCCATTGCCGCTGGTTCTTGGTAAACAGGGCAAACGCTTTTGCGCCTATCGCTTGCGCGTTCAGTGGCGAATTTTCTACCCCGCCCGAAGCGCTGACATGCGCGCCGATACGTTTCATCGAAACAATCCTTTCAAAATACCACGTAAATAAATTAAAATATGATATATTCTGGTGAATCGTATATTAAATTATGAATGAACACTACTCACAGGAAAGAAGTCGGAAATCCGGGTGTTAAAGTCTATGTTCCAAATTTCTCTGTATGGTAACTGTAATAATACAAAAAAAAAATGTAAATGGCGATATTTATTTTAATTATTGTTATCTTTGTTTTGTAATTGTTATTGAAAAAATATTAGTTTTAGAATTAATTGTCCGTTTTATTCAAGTTACAGTCAATAAATATCAGCTTGAAAAAAATCCTTTTATCATTGATATTAAATTTTTAACTTGTAATAATACGTACAATTAAAAAATGGTCCAGGCATATATTAAAATAATATGGAAAAGAATATGCAAAAAATAAAAACTATTCTTCAAATCCTGCTTTGTTCTGTTATTTTCTTTTCTGCAAACTCTTTTGCAGAAAAGAATCCCCGCAACATTATTCTATTGATTGGCGACGGTATGGGCGTGGCGCATGTAACTGCAGCTAAAACTGTCAACGGAACGCTGAATATGGAGCGGATGACCGGTGGTGGTCTATCTGTCACATATTCCGCAAATAATTATGTCACCGATTCCGCTGCCGGCGGCACCGCCCTGGCTACCGGTACAAAGACATATAATGGCGCTATTTCGGTTTCCCCAGATACCTTGCCGGTCAAAACAGTCTGTGAGTTTGCTGAAGAAAAAGGCAAAGCAACCGGTCTGGTTGTGACCTGCACATTTACAAATGCAACACCGGCAAGTTTTTTTGCTCATGTTGCAAAAAGATCTATGGAAAATGAAATCGCCGCACAACTGGCCAATAGCGGCATCGATGTTGTGTTTGGCGGCGGCTGGGGATTTCTGGTTCCCAAGTCTGTCGAAAAAAGCCGCAGAAAGGATGATCTGGATTTGTTGACCGGGTTGGAGAAAAAAATGCTTGTCATTCGCACCCCGGAAGAATTTGCCAAACTAGGCTCCCCCAAACAGGTAGCCGGTTTTTTTGCAGCTGAAAATTTGCCCCAAGCTAAGGAGCGTTCGGTTTCCCTGGCCGACATGACCAGTAAAGCCATTCAACTTTTAGCGCAAAATTCCAAAGGTTTTTTTCTGATGGTAGAAGGCTCGCAAATTGATTGGGGCGGTCATAATAATAATGCAGAGTATCTCATCAATGAAGTAATAGATTTTGACGCTGCAATTGGCGCGGCGCTGGATTTTGCCGAAAAAAATAAAAATACCCTGGTGGTCGTTACCGCTGATCATGAAACCGGTGGTTTAACATTATTAGAAGGTTCTATCCCGGATAAAAAAGTATCCAAACCGGCTTTTAGCACCGGCAATCATTCGGCTACAATGGTACCGTTATTGGTTTATGGACCGGGAAGCCAGGTTTTAGGTGGCATCCATGATAATACTTTTATTGGCAAAACCCTGATCGAGTTCGTAAAAAAATAGTTTGTTTTGTGTCCAATAATTTTCAGTTATTGATAGTATCACAATGTGGAAACTTTTGACCGATTTACCGGTGCATCTGGCGCTTGTAATTATTAATGGAATAAACGTCGATACCGGAGAAAACGCCTACCAGGAGTTACTGGCTTGTGCACAATCATGGCGTAACCGCTACAGGGATATTCCTATCGGTGAAGTGCCGGGGGTACAGTACGCCCGCAAGTTTTTCCATTCTATAGGCGTTGATCCCACCAAACGCAGGTCATCATCCGAAGCGCTACTCAACCGGGCTCTGAAAGATAAGGAATTGTATTCCGTCAATTCCCTGGTCGATGTGGGCAACTGGTGTTCTCTTGACTTCCTGTTGCCGATTTGTGTTTACGACCTGAACAAGATCAATGGTAATGTAACAATACGTCTGGGTAAAGAGGGCGAATCATATTCGGGCTTGAATCATAATAGTATCAATCTTGCCGGCAGGTATTGCATTGCCGATGAAACCGGCCCTTTTGGTTCACCCATCACCGATTCCGAACGTACGGCAGTCGACCTGGCGACTAAAAACGCCGCCCTGGTTATTTTTTCACCGGGCGAATATGATAAAAACCTCCTATTTGAGAAGACTCGCTTGTTTGCCGACCGTGTGCAACAAATCTGCGGTGGAGTTATTCTGATGACCGATATTATCGGGTGACAAAAGCCAAGCAGTTTATATAAGGGATTATGAATTGTTTTGCAATTTTTCGATATTTACGTTATATTATAACTATTGAACGATTAGATAGCGCACTTGATATCCACACTTGTTCTGCATTCCGTATAATTTATCTGATCATATTCGAGGTAGACAATGACAGATTTCATAATTGAGGAAAAACTTACAGATTATATAGTTTTTTTCCGCATTAACCGGCCCGATGTCTATAATGCGTTAAATTTTGAAATGCTGGAGCTTTTAAGCAGTAAGCTGGACGCCCTGGTAAAAGCGGATGTGCGCTGCCTGGTAATTACCGGTATGGGCAAATCGTTTTCTTCCGGGGTCGATTTGAAAGAAATCAAAGATTTCGATCCCAATACTGCCCGAAATTTTTCCCTGGCCGGCCACCGTTTGCTGGAAAAGATCGAGAATTTTCCGTGCCCGGTAATTGCCGCCGTGAATGGTTATGCCGTCGGCGGTGGACTTGAAATGGCTTGCGCCTGTGATCTGCGTTTTGCCGCTGAATCTGCCAAATTCGGCCTCCCCGAATCCAAAGTTGGTATGATCACCAGTTGGGGCGGAACCTTTCGCCTGCCCCGGCATATAGGCGTTGCCCGCGCCAAAGAACTGTTCTTTACCGCCAGAATGATCACCGCTGTTGAAGCCAGGGAATATGGCCTGGTTAATGAAGTATATCCCGATGAACGCTTTATGGAGAATGTTTTCAATATTGCCCGCCGTATTGAAAAAAATGCGCCGATTGCCAACCGTTTGGCCAAAAAAATGCTGAACCGTTATCCCTGGGACCTTGATAATTTAAAAGATGAGGAAAGTTTGGCTTTGTCGCATTGTGTTAATACCGAAGATCAAAACGAAGCTATAACCGCCTATCTTGAAAAACGCGAACCGGTTTTCAAAAACAGATAAGCTTGAGAAAAAATTAGGGTGTACTGCCTGTTTCTGTTTATACCCGGCTGAGCCGGCGCCAGGTGTCTTTTATGCTTTTCTGCCAGGGGTTAGTTATGTACTTATTACCCCGGTTCTGTTCCGGTATTTCATTCTGCTAACCTTTATCATGATACAACTGTCATTATCCTGATTAAATTGTTTTATTAACAGGAATTGTTTTTAACATTATTGGAACCTTTTATACGTAGGATGAATTAGAGTACATAAAACTTTAGAGGGAAAAAAAATGAAATATGTACATGGTTACTCGGATCGGGAAAATGAACGCCTGCGTGATCAGTCCGGAATTTTGGCAACATTGCTGCATGAGGGAACTAATTACCCGGCCGGCAGCGAGGTATTGGAAGCCGGATGCGGAGTTGGCGGGCAAACCATTATTCTGGCCGCCAACAGTCCAGGCGCCCGGTTTACTTCTATAGATATTTCGGAAAAATCCATTGAACAAGCTGAAGCTGTGATAAAAAAGGGGAAATTTTCCAACGTTACATTTCGTTTGGAAAATGTTATGAAATTATCCTTTACGGATAATTCATTCGATCATATTTTTGTTTGCTTTTTACTAGAGCATCTGGATCACCCTGAAAACGCCCTGCTTGAGTTAAAGAGAGTACTAAAACCCGGCGGTACGATTACTGTAATAGAGGGCGATCACGGCTCCTGCTTCTGGTACCCGGAAACCCCTGAATCTATTGCAGTATGGCGGGCGCTGGTGACTGTACAGCAACGTCTCGGCCATGATCCACTCATTGGCAGGCGTTTATACCCGCTTCTCCACCAGGCTGGATTTGCAGTGCAGGATGTATCGCCCAGAATTGTATATGGCGATCTGGGTAAAAAAGAATTACTGGACGGTATGGTCAACCGGATCATTGTGCCGATGGTCAGTTCATCGAAAAAGGAAATTCTGGACGTAAAAATAGTGGATGCCGATATCTGGAATAAGGGAATTGCTGATTTATCGCGTACGTCAAAACCGCCGGACGGAACGTTTTTTTATACCTGGTTTAAAGGTATGGCGGTTAAAAATAAAGCTTAATTTATTTAATTCAGGAACTAGGATTTTATGGTGAAGAAATGTAGTTTGGGGCTATTAATAGTTTTGGTTTTTATTGGAGGTTGCAAAAGGTCTCAGCAGCTCAAATACAAACCTGAAATTGCCCCTTATGTGCAATTTCTGCAAAACAATAAACAGGATCCGGTCGATTATGTCCTCAGTCTGTTTCAAAAAAATGATTTGGTGATTATATGCGAGCGGATGCAGGCGGAATATACTCAGTATGATTTTATCTACAGGCTGGTCAGTGACCAGCGTTTTATCGACAACGTGGGGGTCATTTTCACGGAACTGGGCAGTAATTCGTTACAGAAAGAAATGTATGCCTATTTACATGCCCCATCTTTATCCGAAGCGGATATTGCCGCCGGCGCCCGCACTATTTATCGAAATGCTGGAATAGTGCCCTTTTGGGCAAATAAAAATGTTTATGATTTTTTAACCAGGGTTTATAAACTTAACACAACCCTGCCCGATCACAAGAAAATCAATATTTACCCGGCGGATATGACCTTTCGCTGGGACACTATGACCAAAGCCCGTTACAAGCTGTTTTTAAAGAAAATACGCTTTCGCGATCAGTTTATTGCCGATTATATCACCAATACTTTTCTGGAATGGGAAAAGACCGCGGTCAGGCAGCCTAAAGCCTTGGTCATTTTAAATTACCGGCATGGCTTTAACGATTTTGAATTTTACGATGGCAGTAAGGGTAAAAACACCGGGCGGTTTTTATTTGAAAAGTTTCGGGGGCGTATTGCCAATGTTATGCTCAATTCCATAGCATTGACCTCCGGCCTCGATGAGCAGCAGGTGCTCGGCAACCCGATTCAGGACGGCAAATGGGATGCCGCCTTTGCGGCGCTTGATCTTACAGAAGCGGCGTTTGACTTGGCCGGGTCGCCTTTTGGCGCTGACCCCTTTGATTATTATAAATTCAAGCCGCACAAGGCCACTTATGCCGATGTATTTACCGGATTTGTATTTTCCACTCCTTTACGTGAACAGAAACTGGTTATCGGTTACCCGGGGTTGCTGGACGATGATTTTAAACGCGAGGCGATCCGGCGTTTTGAACTTCAGGATATGATCACAGACCGGGAAACCATAAACGCAGTTTTAGAGCCTTATATGAAAATTGCCACCGAGCCGGTTGAGAATATTGAAGCAATGACTAAACTGATCGACTTTTGGTTAAAATAGTATAATTATGAATAGCAAACCTAAATAACTGTTTAACATGTAATTTCTGATCTGTTAACCGAACAGGTATTATTACAGAACACATTCTATAATTTCAGGAGAGACTATGCAATACCGGACACTGGGCCGCACCGAGCAGCGGGTTTCCGAAATCGGTTTTGGCGCCTGGGCGATAGGGGAGAGCGCCTGGGGTTCGCAAAAAGAGAGCGATTCCATCGACGCTCTGCATAAAGCAATCGATATGGGCGTCACGTTTATCGATACCGCCCAGGGCTATGGCGATGGCAAAAGCGAGCGTCTTATTGCACAAGTCCTCAAAGAACGCCGGGAAAAAATCATGGTCGCTACCAAAACGCCGCCGGCGCCGGGGCCCTGGCCGCCCTCGCCTTATTGCGATATGAGCGACCGCTATTCGGAAGCCTATTTACGGCATAATATCGAGGAGCGCCTCCGTAACCTGGATACGGACTGCATCGACCTTTTACAATTACACACCTGGACGCGCGCCTGGAATAAAAATCCCAAGCCGTTTGAAATTCTCAAAAAATTACAGCGCGAAGGCAAGATCAGGTATATCGGTATTTCCACCCCGGAGCAGGATCAAAATGCAGTAATCGATTTGATGCGCGCCGGATACCTTGACACGGTACAGGTGATCTATAATATATTCGAGCAGGAACCGGCCGCCGAGTTGTTACCTGTTGCCCGTGAACTGAATGTGGGTGTTATTGTCCGGGTCGTGTTTGATGAAGGCGCGCTCACCGGAAAATTCAGTAAAACTACAGTTTTTCCGAATAATGATTTCCGCAGCAGGTACTTTGCCGACGACCGCATGGAACGCACCGTGAACCGAGTGGAAAAGATAAAAACCGATATTAAAGACAGCGGTTTCACCATGCCGCAGGCGGCCATAAAATTTGCCCTGGCGCATAACGCGGTCAGCACGGTTATTACCGGCATTCGTACTGTGGAGCAGGCGCAGGCCAATACCGCCGTATCTGATCTGCCCGATTTACCGGCGGAAACCCTGGCCAAATTACGCACCCATGCCTGGCTGCGCGGTGTGTGGTATGCAGGCAAGTGATTAGTCTTTTACCTGTATTTTTTATTATATAAATAGAGTTATTGAGCATTCAGGAATTATATTATAATGGATTCAAACCATTATCAGGATGATGCTCCCATGTCCCACACCGCCGAATTCCGCTTTTATGAAGAACTGAATGATTTTTTGCCGCCGAACAAGCGCAAACAAGCATTTGCATATACTTTTAATGGTCATCCTGCCGTTAAAGATAGTATCGAGGCGCTGGGAGTTCCGCATTCCGAAGTAGAGCTGATAATCGTCAACGGCCGTTCCGTTAATTTCAGTTACCAGGTGCAGAATAACGACCGGGTTGCCGTGTACCCGGTGTTTGAAAGTCTCGATATTACACCGCTGGTGCGGCTGCGCGAGAGTCCGCTGCGCACTCCCTGCTTTATCCTTGATGTTCATCTCGGCAAGCTCGCCCGGCTGCTGCGAATGCTGGGATTCGATGCTTTATACCGTAATGATTACTCCGATCAGGAAATAATTGCTATTGCCGCCCGTGAAAAGCGGATCATCCTCACCCGCGATCTGGGTTTGCTGAAAAACAGCGCCGTAACGCACGGTTACCGGGTACGCAGCACGCATCCCGAAGAACAGATACAGGAAATTGTCAAGCGGCTACAGCTGCAATCCAGGGTTCGCTTGTTCAGCCGCTGTATGAATTGCAACGGTCTGGTGCAGCCGGTAGAGAAAAGTGTTATCGAGGATCGTCTGCCACCGCGCACCGCCCGTTTTTATCAGCAATTTTTTCAATGCAGTCAGTGTAATAATATTTACTGGCAGGGATCGCATTATTTTAAAATGGTGGAGAAAATCCGCACTCTGGTTGATTTATAGCAAGTTGCGGGAAATGTGGTCGGATTTATAATATACTTTTTGTATAAATTAAGAGTTAGCCCCGCGAACTAATCCCCGGACCCGCCGGGATGGCGGAATCCGGGGAAGAGATTTTTTCGGTTAGAATTGTTTCAGGGTATCGTTATCGTTCATATCATCATCATCAAAGGGGATCACTTTTTTAGGATCGAGATTTTTTGCCGACCCTTTGTAAAACTGTTTTTGCGGCGCTTTGGCGGCGGGCTTTGCATCCATGCGGAAGCTTTTTTTGAGCGCTGCCGAACCACCCGTTTTTTTATTGGTCAGCTTGAACGCAGCCACCAGGCTGTTGAGTTCCACCGCCTGGCTGGATAATTCTTCGGCGGTGCTGGCCGATTCTTCGGAACTGGCGGCGTTTTGCTGAGTGACCTGGTTCATTTGCGTTACGGCTGTGGTGATCTGGTCGATGCCTTCACTCTGCTGTTCGGAGGCGATGGCAATTTCAGTGACCATTTTACCGACTTTGCCGACCTGATCGGAAGCGTCCTTGAGGATTTTGGTAACCTCGTTGTTGAGGGTAACGCCGTTGCCGGCATTTTTCACTGCTTCCTGAATGAGGTTGGCGGTGTCTTTGGCGGCTTCGGCGCTGCGCAGGGCCAGGTTACGTACTTCTTCAGCTACCACGGCAAAACCCTTGCCGGATTCTCCGGCCCTGGCGGCTTCAACGGCGGCGTTAAGCGCCAGCAGGTTGGTCTGGAAGGCAATATCGTCGATAGTTTTGACGATCTTGGCGGTTTCGTCCGATGAGGTTTTGATCTGTTCGATAGCTGTGGACAAATTCGCCATACTGCTTGAGCCTTGTTCCACAACCTGCACCGCTTTTTCGGTGGTTTTTTTGGCTTCGGTGGCGGTGGAGGCGTTCTGTTTGGTCATGGCAGACATTTCCTGCAGGTTTCCCGAAACCTCTTCGAGTGAACTGGCCTGTTCGGAAGCGCCCTGGGCAATGGCCTGGGCGCCGATGCCGATCTGATCGGAAGCGGTAGCTACCTGGTCGGCGGCAATGGCGACCTGTTCGAGGCCGTCATCAAGGTTTTGCACGGCGGTATTGAGGGCGACCTTGATACGGTCGTAATCGCCGGCATAATTACCGTTCATACGGGCGGTCATATCCCGCTGCGCCACATGTTCAAGCACATCGGTTGCTTCGTTGATGGGTTTGACGATGGCGTCGAGGGTCTGGTTGATGCCGGAGACGATCTTGCCGAAATCGCCGGTGTGTTTGCCGGCATCGGCGCGGGTGTCCAGGCGGCCCTGCACGGCGGCGTCGGCCAGGGAGTTGACGTCGGCGACCATGGCGGAGATGCTCTGTTTCATTTGTAACATAGCGTTGCCGAGCACATCATCACGCGAGGCGGCGGTTACCTGTATAGAGAGATCGCCCTTGGCAATATGCTGGGCGGCCAGAGCTTTATCGCGCAGCGAGGCGATCATACGACCGAAAGCCTGGATGAGGTTACCAATTTCATCGTCTCGTTTCGCTTCAACGGCAACGTTAATATCGCCGGCAGCCAGTTTATCGGCAACTCCAACCGCATCTCCTAACGGTTTGAGACGGTTGGCCAGGAATAAGGTGAGAAAAATACCTGAAATAATCAGGAGAATTACTCCAATTCCGATATTAGTTGCCGCCATTTTATTGGCGTCTTCATTTATATCCGCTAAATATATTGTTGAAGCGACAACAAACCCATATTTCTCATTTTTGATATCGGTTAAAAATTTATCTTTACCTTCCCATTGATAATAAATTATGTCGTCATTTTGGGAAGCCATCATTTCCTTACCCCAGTCATATTCTTTAACATCCAGGGTCAATATCTGTTTTTCATCAGGATGAGCAAACGCCAATCCTTGTTTGTCGGTTATAAAGGCATAACCGGTCTTGCCCATTATTAATTCCTTTACCAAATTTTCCGACAGGGAGCCTACATCAAAAGGCAGACCTAATATGCCGATAATTTCCCCATTATTGCGGATCGGTACAGTGACCAGCATAACAATCATATCGCGCACCGGCGCTTTATGCGGTTGGCTGACAAATTCACGCCCCGCCACATTATTGGTAACATTATCAGCAAAGCCTTTATCCCGGTAATGTAAACCAATTGTACCGATTCCGACATCGGCCAAAATTACAGGATCGGGACCTGGAGTAGCAATAAAAGTATTTTCATAAATTTTCTGTTCATTATAAAAATGAGTCAAGAATTCCGTTGCCTGGCTAAAATCATTATTTTCTATAGCTTGTATAACTATCGGGTGGGTTGCCAGGTAATTGGCGTTTTTCAGTTGATCTTCAAAAAATTTAACCAATTGTCTTTCGATATCACGATTAAAATTTTGTAACTGGTTGATATAAGCTTTTTCAACAGCGCTGCGCGCGGCTTGATAGGATACAAAACCACTTATCCAGATAAGTAATATTAAAACAGTAATTACAATTACTGTTATCAGGGTTTTAAGACTTTTAAAGGCATTTTTCATTTTTTTGTCTCCCACACTAAAATATTATATTCATTATTATTGTCATTTAAGCTGATAGTAATTCCGCATCGGCTTTTTCCGACACCTTGGTCAGGGTGGCGAGTTCATCTTTGTTGATGATCTTGTCGATGTTCAACAGGATTTTTACATGTTTCTGGCTTTTATCAATACCAAGAATATATTCCGTATTAATATTGGCGCCAAGATACGGGGTATCCTCGATATTTTCTGCATGGATATTCACAACTTCAGACACATTATCGACTAAAATCCCCATGGCGATATTGTTTGCCTGGATTTCAATGATCACTTTATCTGCATTATCTTTCTCATAATGCAACCCGAATTTCTCTCTCAGGTCCATAATTGGCAATATTTTACCGCGCAGATTGATCAATCCTAAAATCCAGGGTGGCGTATGTGGAATAATTGTTGGGTCAATAAACCCGAAAATTTCCACCACCTTGAGTATCTGGATGGCATATTCCACTCCCCCCAGGTTAAAGGTTAAATATTTCCCCCCAAAACGATAATCTTGATTGAGTTGGGAAATCCTTGTCATTTTTCTCCTCGCTCTTTTAGGGATAATTAGTTTAGTAAAATCTCTGATTTGCTATCATCAGATATTATCTATATATAGGTTTTAGCAAGTATTGCCAATTGATATTATTTAAAAACATGAACAAGTAAAAAATGAAAAAAGGCAGCAGATGATCTGTTATCTGTTAAACTCGAAGCAAATAAAATGATAGATGATTAGTGCAGCGTTTGTATACCGTTTGGTGCACAAGCGTGTTCTAGTGAGAGGGCCAGGGCTAGTTAAAGAGGTAAGGTTGTTTTGTCCGGTAGTGGTCAATTCGGCGCTGATAATATAAGTATACATAGGTGGCTCTAACATTTTCTATCGAAAAGTTGAATTTATTACATGTTTTTTTCTGCTGTCCAGTATATTTTTTCCAATTATTTTTTTTTGTTAAAAATGTTATTAGCAATTCTTGTACCAGTTAATTGTAAAAAAAAGTAAAATTTTTTTTGATATCAAGTCGTCAAAATGATTTTTTAGAGGCTCTAAATGGTTTGCAGTGGGTGCTTTTTAACAATACTCTCATTGTTGCAAAAGTATATCAGGCAAGAGGAGCTCTAATTGCATTTACATTTGTTATAAGCAAAAGACTATGACCTGGAGTAGCGATGCTCTTTTTTCCCCTCTGTCCTCCGGTATCTCTACGGTTACTTTCTTTTCATTAAACAGCAGAGGACACCGGGAACGTCGGGAAAAGCGTTCAAACAATTGTTTTTATAGCGCTTGTGTGTGGCTGTATCTCTTGAATAAATATATCCATTAAAAGTTTATTAATATGTATGGCAAACAACATTTTTCTTCCGGGACTAGTTTTAATGTAATTAATCCGATCCTCCGAAAATTTACATTAAACATGTCTTTAAATCAAGTTGACCAGTTTTTATTCTTGAAAATAGTAGGAGAATTACCTGCTACAAACAATCTAATACCTTTTTTATTAATAAATTTGACAATGGGGTATCAATTGATTTACCCTGTTAAATTTCAGAGCAAAAGTTTCCCTTTTCATGATATTTTATACCTTTTGTATAAATAATTTGACATCAGGTTTTTTATTAATTATATTAGACTAATCGCTGAATATTGGACAGATCTATGAGAGTGAAAGAACATCAACGCGGCACACTGACGGCAGATTTTCGGCTGGGGGGTATACTTTTTATCCTTCTTGCCTTTGCCTGGGCTTTCTATTTAATTCATGTTCCGGGTGGGGCGGCGCAAACCCTGACCGCGTTTTTTGTTTTTCTTGTACTGATGGCGCCGGTTATTCTTTTGGGCAATCCAACGCTTGTCAAGGTATTGACTACCGATTACGCTACCCATCCGCGCCGGTTATGGCTTGTGCCCCTGGTTTTGTGGTGCGTCGCGTCATTATATATTTTGGCAGCCGCTCCCGCAAATTTATTGATCATTCCTGCTGGCGCGCTGTATTGTTTTCTGCCCTTAATAGCCACAATCCTGCTAAATAAGAAGCAACACCCGGTGGGGGGGACAGATGCGCTGGTAATTTTATTGGTGTTGTTGCCCATGCAATTCCCTTTCCTCACCCGCTATGGTGCGCCGCCAGCGCAGCCGGTTTTCTTTATTTATCCGATGATCGGTATAATTCATCTCCTGGTTATCTACCTGACTCTACGACCGTTACCCAATTTCAGCTATACCCTGCGGTTAAAAGATAACGACTGGCGTTCGGCTATAATGAATTTTTTGTTTTTATTTATACTGGTTTTCATTCCCGGTATAGCCCTGCGTTTTTTCACTCTGTCACACAACATGATGCCGTTTGGGGAAATGGTGCAGCAATTCCTGTTTATCGGATTTTTTATTGCTCTGCCTGAAGAACTGCTTTTTCGCGGCATTATCCAAAACTTTATTGCCGGTCAGATCACTACAAAAAAAAATACCGCCCTTTTAACGCTCGCGCCGGCTTCTCTGATCTCCGGACTGGCGCATTATCACAATGCCTTTGTGCTCGATTTCGGCGGCAATTCTGTTTATCCGGGCGGCGGAAAGCCTGTATGGGTCAATATTCTCATTGCCTTTGCCGCTTCCTGGTTGTTTGGCTGGACCCTGCTGAAAACCCGCAAAGTGACCGCTGCTACATTTGTGCACACGCTTTTTATCTGGGTATGGCTGGTAATCTTAAATAGTTAACAAATACGAGATGAGAATGGACCTGACAACAATAGCCCCGAAAATGACCGGTAAAAAAGTGTTACTCGGCCCCATGCAAAAAGAGCTGAACGATTTGTATCGGTTATGGCTGCACGATGCCGGTAATTTTTTATACCTGACACCCTCGTTGTTATTGACCCATGAGCAGGAAACCGAGTGGCTTGCCACTATGGATAACAGCGATAATATTTTGTTCACAATATTCGATAAAAGCAATGGCAAGCCCATCGGCACTACGGCGCTGTTGAATGTGGAACCCGTGAGCCGCGGCGCCGAGTTTGGTATTGTCATCGGCGATAAGGACTATCAAAATAAAGGCTATGGAACCGAAGCAACCCTGTTAACCATCGACTATGGGTTCAATATTGCTAACCTGGTCAGCATATTTTTACGTGTACATGAGTTCAATAACAGAGCGATTCATGTTTATGAAAAGATCGGTTTTAAACGGATTGGCATGCGGCGGCAAAACTGCTATATTGCCGGAAAATTTTATAATGATATATATATGGATATTCTGCGTGAAGATTTAAATGGTGGTGTTATTAAAGGAATGGTTGAAAAATTGTCTCAAAATCTGTAATTTTACTGTTTGCTATCTGAAGAAAGGCTGATTGAATTCATGAGCAGTAAAGAAAAAAAAAGGATCATGGTGTTCGGCATCGGTTCTTTTGCCAGTTCCGCCATGCGGATACTGGCTGAGGAAGGCGCCGAAGTGTTTTGTTATTTAAACCGCGATTATGGTCATTACAGCGCGGCCAGGGAAGGGAAGGTTTTTTCGTACAAGGATTATCCCAATCCCTGTAAATTACTCAAGGATTTAAAAATTGACCTGGTTTTTCCAATGTCCATCGACTGGCATCAGCAGCCCTGGACAGATGAATTCTTGAATTCCGGCATACCCATCTTTGCCCCGGTTAACGACGCCATGCAACTGGAACGGGATCGTGATTTTGCCTATAAATTATGTAAAAAATACGGCATACCTTTTCCACTCTCGCATGTTGCAAAAAACCGCCTCGAAGCGTTGGAATATGTCAACAAACATCCTAAACCCTATGTTATCAAAAATCCCTTGTGCCGACCCGGCAGCCCGGTGCATACCATTGTTACCGAAACCGTTGCAGATACCAAAAGCTGGCTGGAAAACGTTGATTATGCCGAAGGGGTGTTTTTACAGGAATATATGGGCCGACGTGAAGCGGGACATATTGTGCTGGTGAGTAATGGCGAGATCTATTCGCTGGTAACCAACCAGGAATATAAACGCGCTTTTGACGGCAATATGGGGCCGGTAGCAGGCGCGCCGCTGGGCGGTTTGGTTGAGGTCGATCCCGGCGACAAGTATGGCCTGGCCAGGGAATTGATCCATCCGTTATTGCCCTGGTTCCGTGAAACCAATTTCAATGGCCCGGTGCAGGTTACCGCCGCCAAACGCGACGGCAAGTGGTATGTTCTGGAATATAACGTCCGCACCGGCGTTACCGCAGGATTGCCGCTGTTGCGCATGTTAAAGAATCCGGTACAAATTTGGCTGGATACGGCGCATAATAAAAAACTAACCATAGATTATAAACCGGGCAAGCGTTATGCCTGTGTGCTGACCCTGGCCGGTTGGGGCTATCCCTATACCAAAATTACCGGGCCCTATTTAACCGTACAAATGCAGGAAGAGCCGGACTGCGATATTTGGTGGAATGAAGTAACCGGCGGGCCGGATAAGCACTTGCTGATGACCGGGCACCGTATTGCCGATATTGCTGCTGTCGCCGAAACCATGCAGGGCGCTATTGATCTTGCCTATAAAAATATACGTAAAATTTACTGCCTCAGCAGTTATTTCCGCCTGGATGTCGGTAAAAGTTTGTGGCCGCCGGGAGAAAATTGACAGGTTTCTCAATCAATTCTCAATTTCAACTAGCGCAATGAAAGAACCTGTACCTATGAAATTGTTTTTTTCAGAATATAAATCGGATTACGAGCATTATATCTTCCCATATTCAATATGGGCGGTTCCGGAATCACACGAAACCCCGGCAGATCTATTTAGCCGGGGATTTTTACCCAATTCTCCCAACCTGGATCGCTTTTATTTATGCCGCAATATCCGGGTCGTGTTGGATAAATACCAGCCGTCTTCTGAAAACCGGCGCATACTACGCAAAGGCGGGGAGATAGCTATTAAACTAGTTCCCCGCAGTGATTTTGACTTTACCCGGCAATGGCGCGAGTTTTGTAAGAATTATGCGGATGCCAAATTCGGACAGGATGTGATGAGTTATGAGCGGCTGGATCGGTTGATGAGTTCACCGATCATATCACACCTGGTTATTTTTACCGATAAAACTTCGGGAAAAGAAATCGGCCTGGTAATGCTTTACCTGCAAAAACCTGCGATGGCTTTTTATTACTATGCCTTTTATGATTTACAATTTCCGGCCGACCATCTTGGCATGTACATGATGACGGTGGTTGTAGGTTTGATGAAAGAGTATGGTATTGAAAATATTTATCTCGGTTCCTGTTACAGCCGCAGTGCGCTCTATAAAACCCAGTTTCCCGGTATGCAGTTTTTTAACGGCAATACGTGGTCGGAAAATATCACCGAATTAAAATATCTCATCGACAGGGAAAACGGGGTTATAACCCGGCATTTGCTGGAAAATGAAGAATATCGGCAGCTTTATTATCCGGACGGCCTGGTCGGAAGCAATTTTTTAGTTGGTTGACGGAAGCCTGGAGTATCATCACAAGGCAATTAAACTGGAAAAATTTGACAACTGCAAGAGAGTATTATCATCATGACATAGACAACATAAACATGAGTAGAGAAAATAAAAAGCTGATGCCACTGCCCCCGCTATCCATCCGGTAAAACAGGAAATTTTTGCCATCCCCAGGAAAGCTACCAACACATCAAGAGAATACCGGCTTTTTAAATTCTTTTTGTCCGCCAAACAAATGGAATTGAAAATTGTCGCCAGTAGTTACCACAATCGAAACCAGGTGCAAACGTTGTTACTCATGTATACGTAATTGCCCCGCCAAAGCCATCAAGGTCGAAAAAGGCCAGGCTCAGGTTATTGCCGAGCGTTGCATTGCCTGCGGCTATTGTGTGCGCGTCTGTCCGCAAAACGCCAAAAGCATTCGCGATGATATTTTACCGGTCATGCAATTACTCAGTACCCGTAAAAATGTGTATGCACTGCTGGCGCCCTCTTTTCCGGCCGCTTTTCCCGATATTTCCCCGGCCCAGGTACTTACTGCAATCAGGCAGTTAGGTTTTGCCAGGGTGTTTGATGTCGCCTTTGGGGCAGACCTGGTAAGTTTCAAGTACAAACAACTGCTGGAAGCCAACGTAATGCCGGTAATCATCTCATCGCCGTGCCCCGCCGTGGTGAGTTATATTGAAAAGTACTATCCTTTTTTGTCTATTTGTCTGGCGCCGGTAGTTTCCCCAATGATCGCTGTCGGCCGTTATATTAAAAAGAATTACGGCGGAGACAACCACCTGGTTTTTATCGGACCCTGCATAGCCAAAAAGCGGGAGATGATTGACAACAAACTTGAAGCTGTAATTGACTGCGTTTTAACGTTCGATGAATTGAAAGCCATGTTTGATTATAATCAAATTCAACTGGCTGATTTGTCCAATAGTGAATTTGATGGGCCGCGCGGACAGCACGGTAAACTGTTTCCGGTTTCCGGTGGTTTATTAAAAAGCGCCGGCATTGATGCCGATATTACTGATAATGATATTATCGTTACCGAAGGGCGGGATCGGGTATTGGAAATTATCAGTAAAGCCGCAGAAGGGGAGATCGAGGCCAAATTCCTTGATATTCTGTTTTGTGAAGGCTGTATTAATGGACCCAAAATAGACAACTCCCTGTCGGTTTTTGTGAAAAAAGATCGGGTTATTAATTACATCAAAGAACAGTCCCGGCTGGAATCGCCCCGGGAAATTAGTCAGGAGCAAATACCGGATACAAGCCGGCAGTTCACCAATGAATACAAGCCGGAAAAACAACCTGGCAAAGCCGATATTAAACGCATTCTGGCAATGACCGGGAAAATGAATCCAGAAGACGAATTAAATTGCGGCGCTTGCGGTTACCCTTCCTGTTATGAAAAAGCTGTTGCGGTTTTCCGGGGACTGGCGGAGGCTGAAATGTGTTTGCCCTATATGATTGACAAGCTGGAACAGGTACAGAATGAAGCGCAAAAGTCCAATCAGGAATTAAAGGAATCGCTGGATACGCTGCGTAAAACCCAGCAGCAATTGGTACAATCTGAAAAACTGGCTTCCATTGGCGAACTGGCCGCCGGGGTCGCGCACGAACTGAACAATCCGTTGGGTGGCATTCTTATTTTTACCAATCTGCTCATGGAGAAAAAAAACAAAACTGACCAGGATTATACCGACCTGAAAAGAATAGTCGATGAAACGGAGCGGTGCCGTAAAATAGTGCAGGGTTTACTGGACTTTTCCCGGCAATCGCGAACCCAGGCGGCAATAACTGATCTCAATAAAATATTAACCAGCACGCTCTCTTTAATTGAACGTCAGGCAATTTTTCAAAACATCGAGATCGTTAAGGAATTGCAGGGCGACATCGATAAAGTGTTTGTCGATGTCGGACAAATTCAGCAGATCTTTTTAAATATCATTTTAAATGCCGCCGAAGCCATGCAGGGCAATGGTCAGCTGGTGGTTAAAACCGATATGTCACCCGACCGGCAGCGCGTGATGGCCATTTTTACCGATACCGGGCCGGGTATAGCAGATGAGATTAAGGACAAGATTTTTGATCCATTTTTCACCACCAAGCCGCCAGGCAAGGGCACGGGGTTGGGACTGGCAATTTCTTACGGCATCATCCAAAAACACCAGGGTGAAATAAGTGTATCCGGCAAGGCAGGAGAAGGCGCAACCTTTACCGTTTTTTTGCCGACGGCCAGAGCTATGCAGAATAATGGTCTGTTTAACCAGGTATTGTTGCATAAGGAGAGTGACCCTGTTTGATATTTTTGCAAAAGAACATAACTAGTTAAGGTTAGCAGTTTACGGTAATTAATTTCTGTTATAATAAAACCAGGATAATATATGGATTTGAAAAGTATTATTATCAAACTGCACCTGATCCCGTTACATCCGGGACCGGACTTGAATACCGAAGTAACCGGCGCAATCTTTTCCGACATTTTGAGTGATGTTATGGCCAGAGCCCGTAAAGGTGAACTGTGGATTACCAACCAGACCCATGTTAATATAATTGCCCTGGTTTTTTTCAAAGGTCTGGCCGGGGTCATTCTGCCGGGCGGAATAAAACCGGAACCGGATGCGGTTGAAAAAGCGGAGCAAAAGAACATTCCGGTTTTTACAACCCCCAATAACGCTTTCGAGGTCGCCGGACAATTGTACCAGGTCGGGTTAAGGTAAGAAAATTATTGAATTTTATTCATTTTTAAAAAAAATACTTGCACTTAAACTTTAGTTTGATTATACTATTAAAGATATAAAAATTCGACTGAATACTGCATCAGATACGCTGCCACTACACATATACACCACGAGCCCTGACATGCCCGCCAAATACAAGGCTCACTTCTTCCGCTAAGGACCTGACAACTCTTCGTCTACCAATTTTCATGAATCAATAATGGGTCGGTGCCAGAATGATATTCGTAATGAGATCCGGAAGCAGTAGTGTTTTTTTTCATCTTGTGGGTATTTTTATTGTTCTCCAGGAATGAATAATTGCCATGATTGAACTGGCGCGGCGCCGGATTGTCTGACTTTTGTCTTAAAAATCGTACCTTCCTTTTATTGATACCTTGCAAGAAATATTGTATTACCACAACCACTTGTTCTTTACAAATTTCCTGAAATCCGGCAAGCCCTTGCGGATTTTTCATCCGTGCTTTTGATGCGTTTTTTGAACCAGCAAGATATGCGACGGAGGTGTTGCAATGGTTATTAAAGTGGAAGATTTTTTTTCCTTTCTGCACAAATGTCTTGATAAAACATTCCATAATTTTGATCAGGTCGTTCTGCCCGCTCCCTCCCGAAATCCTCTCCTGAAAAATTATTACTTTACTCCTATGACACAAACAGGTACGTATAACCTTGATTCATACCGTACCGTAGATCCTTTAAAAGTCTTCTTTTTTCAACCCCGCGAAAAAATGCTGCCCGCCGGGTTTCCAGCTATTAAACGTCTCATTGTCGGCGCCAAAGGATGCGATCTGCGCGCTCTGCACGTTCTCGACCAGGCGATGATCAATAAAGATTTTGTCGATCCGGGGTATAGCCACTGGCGACATAGTACGACGATCATAGCTACGGATTGTTCGGAAATTGCGCCAACCTGTCATTGTACCCTGACAGGCGGAAAACCATTTGCTGAAGCTGGTTTTGATTTGAATTTGTCCCGGCTTGGCGAACAATACCGGGTTACAGTCGGCAGCGATAAAGGGCAAGAATTACTGGATTTGATGGCAAAAAATTTTTCCATGCAGCCGGCAAAAGAGGGGATAAAAAGCGCTATTGAAAAAAAACGTTCTGAAATCATCCGCTTGCTGCACGAACAAAACCGGGCCTTTGAACGGGGCGACGATTATACGCGGCTGCAAAGCAGCGGCAAAGAAAACTGGAACAGAGAATCCCTAACCTGTGTGGGCTGTGGCGCCTGTACGCATATTTGTCCCACTTGTTATTGTTTGATTTTGAATGATGAAACCAAAGCGCAGCAGTTTGTCAAGGTCCGCTCAATGGATTCCTGCCAGTTACATGGCTATGCCCGTGTAGCCGGAGGCGGCTCGCCGCGCCCGAAAATGTTCCAGCGTTTCCGCAACCGTTATCTCTGTAAATTTCTGTTTATGCACAGTAACTTTGGCGAACTCGGCTGTACCGGTTGCGGGCGCTGTACCGAAACCTGTACGGCAGGAATCGATTTCCGCCAGGTTGTGCGCAATATTTCCGAAACTGTGGCTGTAGTATCATAAAAATTTTTTATTCCAGAGAGGCTGAGGAGAAAAATATGCATAATCCGTATGAGGTTATTCCGGCCACTATTTACGATGTCATCCAGGAATCGCCGTTGATCCGAACGTTACGGGTAAAACCGGAACGACCGATCCCCTTTAAGACCGGACAGTTTATTGAACTTACGATCCCCGGCATTGGCGAAGGACCATTTACGCCATCATCTTCTCATTATATCAGTGAGGAGATGGACATTACCATTATGAAGACCGGCTTTGTCACCGAATATGTGCACAAAGCGCAGCCGGGTGATCAGGTTGGTCTGCGCGGTCCTTACGGAACCCGCTATCCTTTGGAGAAATTTGCGGGCAAAGACCTTTTAATACTTGGCGGTGGCTGCGGCCTGGCCCCGTTACGCTCGCTGTTCCTTACCCTGCTTCATGATGTGGAAAAGTATAACAGTATTACTTTTTTTGCCGGAGCAAAAACGCCTCAAGATTGTATTTATAAAGATGCTGTTACTGAATGGCGCAAATATAAAAATGTGCGGTTTTTACGCAGCGTCGATGTGGTACCGGCAGGTGAGACCTGGAATGAAGATGTGGGACTGGTAACCACTCTGCTGAAAAAGCTGGATATCGATCCCGCGCACAATCCTGCCGTGGTATGCGGACCGCCGATAATGATGAAATTCGGCACAATGGATCTGCTTAAATATGGTTATAAAGATGAAAATATCTACCTTTCTATGGAAAAGAAAATGTACTGTGGGTTTGGCCAGTGCCGGCATTGTGTGATGGGCGGTTACTATGCCTGCAAGGATGGTCCGGTTTTCACTTATGCGCAGATAAAGAATGAGGAGGATATTTGGGAATGAAAAAGCTATTCATCGATATTCCTGCATTACTGAATTCCGGGGCTGCGGCGGACAAGATCGAATGTGAATACCTGTTTCACCGGACTAACCGGGGACCGTTTACCTTGCTCGAAATCGCCGAATTTGCCGCCTATTGCCGCCAGTGCCCGGAATCGTTCTGCGTGCTGGCATGCCCGGTAGAGGCGCTGGAACGGCTGGAAAGCGGGACGATCAAACGTTACAATATGCGCTGTGTGGGCTGCAAAAGCTGCGCACTGGCTTGTCCGTTCGGCACGATCTTTCCCGAAGTTTTAAACTATATTACCGCACAGTGCGATTTTTGTTTACAGCAATTGCAGCAAGACCCGGAATACCAGCCGGCATGTGTAAAAACCGCACCGGAACAAACCTTTGCAATGCTGGAAATTGCGGAGGAGGATCCCAAAAACAAATTATGGTTCGCGGGTAAACACCTGGCGATCAAGAGTCCCAACTGGCGGCGCAAGGAGGGCAAAGTATGAATCCGGAATACCTGTTTTTTCTGCTGATTTTCCCCGGTCTGCTGTTTACAGCAGTATTGGGTTTGTCTGTAGGCTGGATCGACCGCAAAGTGTCGGCGCGGTTTCAGTTCCGCGTCGGCCCCCCGTTTTGGCAAAATTTCAATGATTTCTTTAAACTGCTCGGTAAAGAAACCATCATCGTCAAAGAGGGAATTCATTCACTGTTCTTAGCCGCGCCGTTTATTGCTTTTGCCACCCTGGCCTTTATTGCTACATTGATCGGTATGGCCCTGTTTTTTAGCCGGGGCTTTGGCGGCGATTTGTTGGTTATTATGTATCTGTTGATGGTTTATTCGGTTATGATCGTTATGGGCGGGGCTGCAACCGGCAATGTCTATTCCAGCATTGGCGCCGGGCGGGAGATTAAATTGCTATTGGCCGATGAACTGGCGTTCATTCTTGTTTGCCTTGTCCCGATCATAAAATCCGGTTACCAGGTTAATCTCGAACAGTTGCTGCTGGTTCAGGCAGAGCAGGGCGTTTTTATCGGCTCAGTTTCCGGGTTTATTGCTTTTGTCATCGGTCTGTTATGTATTCAGGCAAAAATGACTCTGCCGCCGTTTCACATTCCCGAAGCGGAAACAGAAATCGTTGAAGGCCCGTTTATGGAATACAGCGGCCCGCCCCTGGCTTTCTGGAAGCTGAACCATTTTATGATGTATGTTATTCTGCCGTTTTTGCTGATCCTGTTGTTTATGGGCGGTTTTAATTTTCAAGGTATTGGTATACTCTGGGCGATTTTAAAATATATACTCATTATTGTGCTCATTATCATTATAAAAAATACAAATCCGCGCGTCCGCATTGATACGGCTCTGAATTTCTTTTGGAAATACGCGACGCCCCTGGCTTTCATTGCCTTAATTTTAGCAGTGTTAGGAGTGTAGTATGGGATGGTATAATAAACGTCTGGCCAAATCGATATGGGTTTTTCATGTCAGCGCTTCGCCATGCAATAATTGTGATATTGAAATCCTCGACCTGTTGACGCCGAAATATGATGTCGAACGGTTTGGCATCAAGCTGGTCGGGTCGGTGCGGCATGCCGATGTGTTATTGTTGAGCGGTATTATCAATCAAAAAGTTGCACCCAAAGTGAAACATCTCTATGAACAGGCGCCAAGGCCGATCTTTGTCGTCGGGGTTGGTACGTGTCCTTCCGGCGGCTGCTGTTTTAATGATAGCTATAACAAGGTGCCTGTCAGAGAGGAGATCATTCCCATCAATTTATACATACCGGGATGCCCGCCCAAACCCGAAGCGATGATCGAGGGCATTGTAAAACTTGTGGAGGTGCTGAATGGCTGATTGCAAGGAGTTCCTGGAAGCAATGGGAAATAAAATACATAAAACCATCGACAAGAAGGGACGGTTATATTTTGAAGTGAATAATGACGACCTGCATGAGGTTGTTAAATTCTTGTTTCATAAAATGGGCTGCCGGTTATCTACAGCCACAGCCACTGAAATGTATCATGGTATTGAAGTGCTCTATCATTTCTCGCATGACGCCACCGGGCAGTACTATTGCCCAAGAGTTGTAATGACCAATCTGCAAAAGCCGGTTATGAATTCGATCACCCCGATTATCAGGGGGGCGGAATGGATTGAACGGGAAATGGCAGAATTTTGGGGCATTGAATTTATCGGCCATCCGCGGCCGGAACGCCTGCTTTCCAAAGACCATCCACAGGGATTAGATAAACCTTTACGATTCAGGAGGATGTCATGAACAGCAATACAATCCCGGTAGGGCCGTTTCATCCCTTGCTCGAAGAGGCCGAATATTTTAACCTGGTGGTTGATGGCGAAACTGTGGTCGGTATCGACCTCGACATCGGCTGGATGCACCGCGGCCACGAGTTCATTTCCGAACAAAAAACTTTTACCCAGTCCATCTATCTGGTGGAGCGTATTTGCGGCATTTGCAGTTCTTCGCATCCAATTGCCTGTGTGCATGCTATTGAAGATGTCGATAATATCGAGATTCCCCTGCGGGCCCGGTATATCCGTACCCTGGTGGGTGAACTGGAACGCATTCACAGCCACCTGTTATGGATGGGACTGGCCGGTCATTTTATAGGCTATGACACTTTATGGATGTGGGCATGGAAGTACCGCGAACCGGTGCTGCAAATGTTTGAGATTATTTCCGGTAACCGCAACCATTATGGTATGATGCGGGTTGGCGGCGTAGCCAAAGATGTTGATGCCGAAAAAATAGCGGGACTGCTGGAAATTCTGGACATGGTAGAGAAAAAGATGGCGATGCTGGCCGGCGCGGCGAATGACGACCCGGTCATTAAATCGCGCCTCAAAGGCGTGGGTGTGTTGAAACATGACGATGCGGTTAATTTTTGCGCAGTCGGGCCGACCTCGCGGGCGTCGGGCATTCCTGCCGATATCCGTAAATCTGAAGATATTGATGCTTATAGTCTGGTGGATTTCAATGTGATAGTCATGCAGAATGGCGATGTGTATGACAAACTGGTGCTGCGGGTGCTGGAAACCCTCGAATCGATAAAAATTTGCCGGCAATGCCTGCAAAAATTAAAAGAAGTTAAAGGCCCGATTGTTAACAATGTTAAAGAAATTTCGCCGGGAGAGGGTATTGGGCGTTACGAAGCGCCGCGCGGTGAGGTGTTCCATTATGTGCGTACCGACGGCAGCAACCGCCCCATCCGCCACAAGGTGCGCGCCCCCAGCTATGTTAACATTCCGACTTATGCGGCATCCTGTGTCGGTATTCCCATTGCCGATGCCCTCATCACCACGGCGGCCGTCGATCCATGCTATTGCTGCACGGAACGGTCGCTCAGGGTCTATGATAACAAGAGAGAACCCATGCAAATTGATCTGTTAAAATTATCACGCGAAAAGACTGAACGGATCAGGAGGGATATTTATGGACGCTAGTTTAATACTGATCTACCTGGTCGCGGTTCCTTTGGGAATAGCGGCGCTGAATAGTCTGGTGCCGCCGTTACTGCAAAAAGTTTTTACTTTTTTCGGACTGGCTTATACTATCGTTCTTATTTATTATCTATTTCTGGAACCCGCCGCCAGTCTTTCTTATATGGATTTAACGCTTTTTACTGTCGACCGGTTAGGGTTGTTTGTCCTGGCCTTTATTCAGCTTCTCAGTTTTATCATTCTGATCTTTTCGTTACATGGACTGGATAAAGCCAATGAAAAAAAGTTTTTGCTTTTATACCCGTTAACGGTTGCTGTTTGTAACGGGGTTATTATTAGCGAAAACATTTTACTGTTTATCATTTTCTGGGGACTCTCCGGTCTGGCGTTGTATTTATTTGCGCTGTTGGGTCAAACGGCGGATACTCCCAAAACCGCTAAAAAAACCTTTATTATTATTGGCGGCAGCGATGTCTTTTTGATCTTTGGTCTGGTTGCCATGCGGTTTTTGCAACCGGGAACGAATTGGTCATTATTCGGCCTGCATATAACTTTGAACTGCGAACTGGCCTGGGCGGCGTTTATAAGCCTGCTGATTGCCGCTTTTGCCAAAGCCGGCGGTTTCCCGCTGCATACCTGGGTTCCCGATTTCAGTAAAGATGCCCCGGTGGAAAGCGCAGCTTTTCTCCCTGCTTCGCTCGATAAACTGTTGGGCATTTACCTGCTGGCCCGTATGATGACAATTCTATTTGAAATCAATGTTACTATGCACCTGGTGATCGTCACCCTGGGAGCTTTGACGGTCATTTTTGCCGTGATGATGGCGATGATCCAGCATAATGGGCGTAAATTGCTCGGTTACCATGCCGTGAGCCAGGTGGGGTATATGATCATTGGTATTGGCAGTGGTTGTGTACTGGCTTTTGCCGGTGGTTTGTTTCACCTGGTCAATCATACTATATATAAATCGAACCTGTTCCTCGCCCTGGGTTCGGTAGAAAAGCAAACCGGCAGCAACGATCTGGATGAACTGGGCGGGCTGGGTAAAAAGATGCCACTCACTTTTATTATGGCGATCATCGGCGCTTTTTCCATATCCGGGATTCCACCGTTCAATGGCTTTTTCTCCAAATGGATGATATACCAGGGCTTGCTGGAAATGGCCCGCGATTTAACCCCTGCACAACAAATATGGCTGCTGATCTGCCTGATTTTGGCAGTATTTGGCAGCGCTTTGACCCTGGCCAGCTTTTTAAAGTTCTTGCATGCCATTTTCCTGGGTAAGCGTCCGGCCAAATATAACCGCATCCGCGAGGCCGGTATTAATCAATGGCTCGCTACCGGTTTGCTTTCCGCCTTGTGTATCCTGTTTGGCCTGTTTGCCCTGCAAATCCCCTTGCAGAAACTGATCTACCCGGTTCTGGTAGAAAGCGGTTACCCGATCCCGGAATTCCTCGGTACCTATAATCCGCTGCTGGTACTGGGCCTGGTGACTATAGCTTTCCTGGTAGGCATTATCGTTTACCTGGCTACAAAAAATGTCCGTTATGATGAGAATTACCTCGGCGGTATGCCGGCGCTGGAAAAATACCGGATAACCGGTACAGGATTCTATAATGAAATACGTAATATGCGCCCGTTACAGCAGTTCTACAATGCGGCAGAAAAAAAGTATTTCGATATTTATGATTTGGGCTCCCGGTTTACTTTTTCTTTATCCGGGTTGTTCCAGAAAGGTCATCCCGGACAATTGCAGTTGTATGTTTTATACATATTAATTGGCGTGCTTGTTTTTATGATGTTGATCCGCTAAGCGGATATGGATTTGTACGGAGGTTATAATGCCTGTTGAAACCTGGTTAACTTTTGTACTCGGTATAATGATTATCGGCTCTGTTGTGGCGTTAGAGTTAAAAGATATTCTTTCGGCGATAATAGCCATCGGCATAGTCGGTTTGGGGGTATCGGTTGCTTTTCTGTTCCTGCAGGCGCCGGACCTGGCTATTGTGCAGTTTTTATTTGAGATTTTTGCAATAATTATTTTAATCAAAGCATTTATTAAAAAAGATTATCATGTGGAAACTCCATCACGGATCAATCTTTATCTCTCCGGTATAACCGTCATTATATTGGTCGTCATATTTATTTTCAGTATTCCCATCTTTAAAAGTTTGCCGGTGTTTGGCGAGCCGTTAATGACTACTTCACAGTATTATCTGGATAATGGGGCAGCCGAAACCGGCGCCGCCAACCTGGTCAGTTCGATCATTCTCGATTACCGGGCTTATGATACCCTTGGTGAAGTGACAGTGTTGTTTACCGCTATTTTAGGCGCCCTGACTGTATTAAGAATTAAATCCCGTACAAAAATGGAAAAAAGGTGAAAAATGAAAAGTCATGATGGAATGACGCTGATTGTTAAAACCGTTACCCGGTTATCGGTATGGTTAATTATCCTGTATGGATTATATATCATTTTGCATGGTCATTTAACGCCGGGCGGCGGCTTTGGCGGGGGGGTTGTAATAGCGCTGGCCTTTTTGAATGTGTTACTGGCTTTTGGCCACAAATTCACCGGTGAATGGCTTAAAATCCCTCTGCTTGAGAAACTGGAATCGGGCAGCACCCTGTTATTCATGCTGGTCGGTTTACTGGGTATTTTCTATGCCGGTTCTTTTCTGGCTAATTACATTATCAAAGGTTCCTTGTATCATTTATTCAGCGCCGGTACTATACCGCTGTTGAATATAATTATCGGCGTCAAGGTAGCCATGTCCCTGTTCCTGGTTGTCTGGGTTATGGCTGCATTTAAAATAGAGGAGGAAGAAGAACAATGACCATTTACCTGATGTGTTTTATCCTCTTTCTGGTGGGTTTTTATGGCGTAATAACCAAACGGGATCTGGTGAAAATAATTCTTTCCCTGGCGATAATGGGTTATTCAACTAACCTGTTTCTCATTATCTTTGCCTACCGAACCGGCGCCCATTATCCGATCCTGGAAAAGGGAACAAGTGTTACCGCCATGGTCGATCCCTTACCGCAGGCGCTGGTGCTTACCTCGATTGTTATTGAACTCGGTATAACCGCATTACTGGTTGCCCTGGCGGTCCGGCTATACGGTAAATATAAAACTTTTGACATTACCAAAATAAGGAGGCTGTTAGGATGATTCTGCCTTTATTGATTATTGTGCCACTGCTAACAGCCTTTCTGATTACTTTTATTGGCGGTAAAAAAGATACGGCTGCTGTGATTTTGACCTTGTTTGCGGTGACTATATTATTGTGTATGTCGCTGTACAGTTTTATTATAACCGGCGCACAAACGCAAACCTATCAAATGAGCGCCTGGGCGATTCCTTATGGTATCAGCCTGGTGCTGGATCCGTTGTCCGGATTTATGATGGTTATGATCGCCATCATTTCCTTTACCTCGGCGCTTTTTTCCATTCAATATATCCGGCATTTGCAGCAGGATTGGAAATATTATGCGTTATTTATGTTATTGCTCACCGGAATGAACGGCGTGGTGATGACCGGCGATATTTTTAACCTGTTTGTGTTTATGGAAATTGCCTTGTTTGCCGCTTTTGGCCTGGTTGCTTTTGGCGGCAAGGCTGAAGAATATGAAGCGGCTTTCAAGTATGCCGTTATGGGTTCGGTTTCCTCTACCATTATTTTATTTGGCATTGCCGTTATTTACAGCGCTACTTCTTCGCTGACCATGTCTGTTATCGCGCAACGTTTACCGCTTCTTGACCAAAAAATGGTGTTGTGGGTGGGTGGATTGTTCATGGCGGGATTCGGATTAAAAACCGCCGCCATGCCGTTCCATGCCTGGCTGCCGGACGCTCATTCTTCAGCGCCGGCGCCCATATCTTCCATGCTTTCCGGTGTGCTTATCAAAGCCCTGGGCGTGTATGTGTTGATACGGTTCTTTTTCAATGTATTAGGCGCGCCTAGATTATTCCTCACTTTATTCCTGGTGTTAGGCTCGATATCAATACTTGTCGGTGTATTCCTTGCCATCGGCCAGTGGGATATGAAACGGCTGCTGGCGTATCACAGTATCAGCCAGATCGGGTATATTCTGCTGGGATTAGGCCTGGCTTCGCCGCTGGCAATTTTTGGCGCGGTTTTTCACATGTTCAACCATGCCCTGTTTAAATCTTTACTTTTCTATAATGCCGGGTCGGTTGAACTGGCGCTGGGAACCAGGAATCTGAAACATCTGGGAAATCTATCCAGGATTTTACCGGTAACTTCCGGCACCTCCATGATTGCCTCATTATCCATTTCCGGCATTCCGCCATTTAACGGTTTTTTCAGCAAGTTGGTGATCATCATTGCCGCCATCAAAACCGGGCATCCTGTGTATGCTTTGGTGGCTGTTGTCGGCAGCCTATTAACCCTGGCTTCATTCATGAAAGTACAGCGCTATGGTTTCCACGGTGAAAAGATCATCGAAAAAACCGTAAACAAGGTTGGCTGGTCCATGAACCTGGCGATGATCTGTCTGGCGGTTCTTTGCCTGGTTACCAGCGCATTGATCATTCCCGGTATTCGTGAAGCGATTATGGACCCGGTTGTCAATGTAATTACCCAAAAATCACAATACCTGCACGTAGTGATGGGGAGGTAACGATGAAAGTGGAAACGAAAAGCAGAATCACTGTGTTTATTCTGGCGGCGCTGGTATGGTTTGCATTGACCGATATTAAGGATTTTCAGGAGGTTATTGCCGGACTAGTCCTGGCGGCAGTTGTTACTCTGCTAGCCGGCAAGTTTTTTATTACCACCACAAAACAACGCGGCGTTCCGCACAGGATTATTGCAGCAGTACGGTATTTTTTTAATTTTTTATGGGAAATGATCAAAGCGAATGTTCATGTGGCTTTTATTGTTCTGCACCCCATGCTGCCGATAAAACCGGGAATTGTAAAAATTAAAACCAAACTGACCAAAGATTCGGCGATAACCATTCTAACCAATTCCATCACCCTGACACCGGGCACCCTGACGGTGGACATAAACCCGGATAGCAAAGAAATTTATATTCATTGTATTGAGGTTCATGCCACTACAGTAGACGAAAACACACAACAGATCGGCCAGCGGTTTGAACATATTTTAGCGGAGGTATTCGAATGAAATTGTTTAAATGGATAACAGGATTAATGTTTATTGCCGCTTTTGTATATTTTAATTTCTTTGTCTACAAGGGGGAAATTTTATTCAAACTGATTAATGTCAATCTGTTCAGTGCGCTGTTTGTGTTGTTCCGGGTCATTGTGGGTCCTTCTGCTGCGGATCGTATTGTTGCCGTTGATATTCTTGGCGTATTGATTGTCGGCATGCTGGCATTGATTGGTTTACATTATAAACAGGGATTTTTTATGGATATTGCCCTGATCTGGGCATTATTAAGCTTTGTCGCCTCGCTGGCATTTTCCAAGATATTAGAAGGGAGACAGTTAGATGATTAGAGAAACCCTGGGAATGGTCTTTATATTCATCGGCATTGCTTTCGATTTCCTTGGCGTGTTGGGACTCGTGCGCCTGCCGGATGTATACAACCGCCTGCAGGCAGCAACGAAATGTGTTACCTTTGGTTCTGCAGGAATTTTGTTCGGTGTGTTTTTGATCAACGGTTTTACCAGTTTCGGTTTCAAAGCCCTGCTCGGTATTATGTTTATATTTTTATCCTCGCCGGTTGCCGCACATGCAATTGCCCGTGCTGCGCATCGCGGCGGAATACCCCTGACCAGGGAATCTGTGATCGATGAGTATGCTAAAGATAAGGAATTAAAATAAATATTTATCGGCAGATATATTTCCTGATAACAGTATAATGAATTATTCTGAATGTACGGAGACTTTTATGTACATGCCCAAAATTCGTGAAATTAAAGAAGCGCTGACCTCTTTTTTTACCGCGCCCTATACGAGTAAATTTCCATTTCAGCCCTATACAGCGCCGGAAGAGTTCCGGGGCAAGCCGAAATATAATAAAGATTTCTGCGTCGGTTGCGGGGCCTGCGCCCAGGTCTGTCCCCCCAAAGCCATCTCTATCGTTGATGATTTACAAAAGCAAACCCGTACCCTAACGGTGGATTATTGTTTGTGTATGAACTGCGGTCAGTGCGAGGAAAAATGCATTACCCAGAAAGGAATAAAATTATCCAACGATTATTCGCTGGCGGTGATGGATAAACAGCACAGTATGGTTTTTGAATCTATCGACCGGGACCTGGTAGTGTGCGAGAGCTGCGGCGAGGCAATCGCCTGCCGCCCGCATTTGCTCTATATAAAAGAGCGGTTGGGGGCTAAAGCGTATGCCCATCCCAACCTGCTGCTGGAAACGGAGAAACTGTTTACACCTCTCGAACCATACCAGGTTAAAAGCCGCATCCGCCGCGAAGACCAGATCAAGCAGGTTTGTCCCCGGTGCCGGAATAAAATTGTCGTTGCCGATGAATTTTAACGAGTTTGCCAAACCGCTATCCTTGTACCCGGCAGCCGATTTACTGTTTGTTGCCCTGGGTAATGAATACCGCGGCGATGATGCCGCCGGACTTTTGTTTCTTGATAAATTAAAAGAAATGGATTTGTTTCACGGGGTGGGATTGCTACATGTCTTTACAAATCCCGAAAATTACCTGCAACAGATTCTGGATTCACCTGCGCGGGTTGTAGTTTTTATTGATGCTGCGCGTTTTGGAGGCGAACCGGGTGAAATTCGCTGGCTGGATAACTCGGCTATTGATACGATGGGTATCAGCACCCACGCTTATTCAATACAACTGGTGGAAAAATACCTGCTGAACCATCGTCAGTTTACTTTTAAATATCTTGGCATAGAGCCGCTGCGAACCGAGGTGGGCGATCATCTTTCATCACAGGTGTTGACCGGTATTGCCGTATTTTTTGCCCATGTTTATGAAAATGTATAATGACTTGTGGAGTGCTACTCTCTTTTGCAGGTATAAAAAAAGACCGGGTAGTTATGAAGAGCTACCCGGCCTTTTGGGAGTAAAAAAGATATATGATAAACTTCTTTTCCGTATTTGTCCTGTTATTCTTATTCAGCAGTTGCTATTTGTGTATATAATTCGGAAAAGAAAGCAGTTGGATCAATGACAACCGGGTTTACTTTGGTTGCCAGATCCTCATCCAGCAGGTATTGGTAAGTCAGGTTGGCATTTAAACGAACCGAAACGTTCTTATCCTGTTTCGCCAGTCTTTCAATTACTCTTTCGATAGTAGTGAAATTGGCTTCCGGGTATTTGTTCTTTAATACCGCCAACTGGTGCAGGGCGCTGTTTCGTAAACCGGGGTTGTCGGAATTCAAAGCCATTGTGTATGCCTGAATTGCCTTATCGAGAGCCTTTTTGTCCAATTGCGGAGTAGCCGCAAAACATGTCGCCGCCAGGGCAACAATCGCTAAAATTATGATGGTCTTTTTCATGGTCTTTCTCCTTGCTATTTAATTTTTTTAAAGCAGCTCTATATTGATTTTTTTTTTTTTTCATTTCTACTTAATAAGACGTTTGGTTTCAGGTAAGGTTTCATTTTAATGTTAAAATTTCGTATATTTTTAGGAAATTCACGGTTTTTTTACATTTTTTTACAATTTTTACAATTGTGTTACAATTGGGTTGCACTTGAACCTGCCTGTTCTTACTCGACAAAAGTTTAATATTGCATTACACCTGAAATACTCTTGCACTAAGCCGGATAAGCTTACTTTGACAGCAAAACCAGTAAACGAAGAGTCGGAGGCGCAACAGCATTTCGAAACGACTCATACGAAATGTTTTATAAATGAGTAAAGTCGTCTATTGCCTGGGGTTCATTGTTGTAGTGATAGTTATATACTTTTAAAAATTTATCAAAAAAAATAGTTCTTTTGCATGTAGCAGGACGATTTTGGCGCTGAAAGTGATTATTTTTTGTCTGTAGTTACGCCACATTAATTAAGAATTGACCGAGTTACGGTTCTTTGTTGACCAGACCGGCAAGAATAATGTGGGCAGAGTTATAAACATACGCTTTATACAGATTGATGCCCGGTTAGAGAGTATGTTGAAATAAATTATAATTATCAATCAGGAGGTTTTATGAAGTCTTTAAATTTTTTACTGGTCGCGCTTGTCCTTTCTCTGACTGTCGCTGCATTCGCCGGTGAGAAATCAGAATCGATTCAAGTATTAGCCGAGGCAACAGAAGTAGTTGCCTGGAAATTTCATACTAACGGTACGATCTATGCAACTCCCCGTATTCACAACGGTATTATCTATATCGGCAGTCATGATAAAACATTTTATGCCGTCAATGCCGAAACCGGCGCCGAGGTGTGGCATTATGAAACTGCGAATCAAATTTATACCACTGCGGCTATCTATGAAAACATTGTCTGCTTTGCCAGCGGCAACCTTTTTATAGCTCTTGATTTATCCGGCAATTTTCTTTGGCAATACACCATGTATGAAGGTAATGTTGTAAATCAAAATGATGCGTGGGATTATTTCCAGTCTTCACCACAACTGGTTGATAGTATTGCCTATGTAGGTACCGAGCAGGGATTGGTCTATGGCTTTAATGTAAATACCGGCGCTGTTGTCTTTCAATGCCAAACGGCAGGCAAATCTTCCATTGAGACCACACCTTTTATTCAGGATAATCGAATTTTTTTCGGCGACTGGGACGGGGTATTATATGTTTTTGATATCAACACCGGCAACATGCTTTGGCAGTATGATACCAGGTCCGATAAAACTTATAGTTGGGTTAATGCCATTCAAACCGATCCGCTGATAGTCAACGGTAACGTTTATTTTGCCGGACGGAGTTGTTTTTTATATTCTCTCAATGCAGAAACCGGCGCAAAAAACTGGATGTTCCATGATCCTGGCGATATGTGGCTGCTTGGTGGACCGACAATTTGTGATAACCTGTTATATATGGGCAGTTCCAACCAGCATTTTCTGCAGGCTTTTGATATTAACACCGGTGTAAAACAATGGACTTCTAATGTTGATTATCGCATATTCGGCCATGCACTGATCGATGGAGAAAATTTGTTTGTCGGCACCGGCAATGAAACAGGTGAACCGCTTGGTTCTGTATTTGCTATCGACCGGGTGACCGGCGCTATTATAAATAAATTTACCGCTGGCGGTCAGGTACATTCTTCCGTACAAATTTTAAATGGCTTGCTTTATTTTGGCTGCGCCGATGGATTTTTATATGCGCTGAATAAAGAAAATATGCTCAATCAGCCCATATCTGAAACAATGATCAAAGATAACAGCAAGATTGATTTAGGCAAAATACCACAAGGCACAGAACCTATAGATACATATTTTTATATCTATAACCAGGGCGATGGGGCTGATTCTGTCACCCTTTCTTTATCCGGCGCGGCAACCCTGCGAAATGTAACGACTATCGAACCCATGCAGTTTCATCTTGCTCCCGGCGATTCCCAAAAAATCTCAATAAATATTGCGCCGGCAGCTTTAACAGTTAAAAAATATAGCCTGTCTGTCATTATAAATTCTGCAAATAATCTTATTCAGAACAAATTCAACAGATCGCTGGCATTGGAGATTGTTCGCTCAACAGGTATTACAGACAACAATCAAAAAAGCGCAGCTGATTTTTTGCTGGCGCAAAATTACCCCAATCCTTTTAACCCGGAAACAACAATTAGCTTTACATTGCCGAAACCGGCCGGTATAAGCCTGGTTGTTATGGATATTTTAGGTCAACAAATTAAAACCCTGGCGACAGGTAACTATGCCGCCGGTGAGTACTCCCTGCAATGGGACGGCAGGAATGAACAGAGAAACAATGTGGCGTCCGGATTTTATTTTTATCGTTTGCAGATCAATGATCCACAGCAATTGCAGGTCATTACCAGAAAGATGCTGTTAATGCGCTAAACTGTTTTTAAATTCAACAGGCGTCATACCGGTATATTTTTTAAAAGCAATATGGAAAGCAGATTTGGAATTAAATCCTGCTTCGTACATGATTTCCAGAACTGTTTTCCGGTTTTGCCGGCTATGCATCAGCAGTGATTTGGATTCCTCAATCCGGTATTTACTGATAAAATCATAAAAATTCTGTTGATAATGTTCATTAATTATTTGTGATAGATAGCGTGGAGGGATGTTACATTCCTCCGCCAATTCTTTCAGGGTTATATCCGGGTTTAAAAAAGGTTTGTGTTTCAGCATAAAATCGTGCAACATTTTTTTATATTCAATGGCTTGGGTACTGGTGAGGGGAGAAGACTGGTATTTTGCTCTATTACCGCTAATAGCAAAAATTTGCGGCTGGGACCAGCCTTTGAAAAAAATGATATTAAAAAACACAAAAAACGCTATCATGACCGGTAATTGCAAATCTATATGTATAGCGATGATTTGACGAACCGATAAAAAACGCAACACATCGATCAACCAGGCAATGATAAAACCATAAAGCACAATCCGCAGCCAGGAGAGGTTGATTCGGTTTAGCGAAGAATATTGTTCTTTGATTTTCGATTGATAGTCGGCAAGAACCAGCAGGGAAGCGCTATTGTAAATTAATATTTGTGTATAATATAGTACGCAAAAATATATATAAAACTTTAATGAAAGCATTGAACCGGTATTAATATCAGTAACTATTGCCGGGTGAAACTGGCGAATGAATAACCCTGTAAAAAACAGCAACATAACGGCAAAAGGTATAAAATGTAACAAATGCTTCTTTGTGAAAGTAAAATCAGCAAAAGCCAGTGATCTGACATAAAAATACATAACCGGGGAGACCAGGGTCAGAAATGCCATACCCGGGTAAAATAAAATCAAGTGTTTTAATCCGTAATTGTATGACAAATTCCTTGCCAGCCCATTCAGAAGAATCATAAACTGGGCGAATAGAAATGTTGCCAGTAAAATATTGGATAAATGACGGTTTTTTTTGAGCAACAAGAAAAACACAAACACCGCTAGCTGAAACATAGCCGTGATTACTACAATATCCATTATACTGATTTTTAATAGCATGGTTATGATCTGGTTAAATGTATTAAATGTAATGGAAAAAATTGGAGCTCTGCAATATAATTATCTACTTGTTTTAATAAATAGTGTTTGATTGATCCGGTACTGAAAAAATACTTTTATTTGGTCGCTTGTACTGAAAACAACATCGGCGGATTCGCTAGCGGCGGAGGAAAAATCCAGTAGCCATTTTCATCTTGCCACATATCTTTATACCGCCGGTAATAGCAAAAGGGAAACTCTAACAACGATACCAGGCGCATATTATTTTGTAATAATGAATTAACGATATAACCCAGATCGTGGTTCCATTGATAAGTGGCAGAGTTGTTTAATATTTTAGTACTATTGGTATATGACGATGACACCACACAATGTTCAGGTTGATCATTGTGAAAATAGGCATCGTTACATGTGATATATCGGGTGATTTCGTTGTACTCTAGCATATTAAGTATGGGATGTCCATCCACCAGCAGAAAAGCGCCGCCCGGATTGAGGAATCGGGAAACCACTGCCATAAATGCCGGCATATCCGGTAGCCAACATAGAATTCCATAAGTGGCAATAACAATATCGAATGTAGCGTTCAGATTTTCCGGCAAATCATATACATTAGCCAGTATAAATTCTGCATGTATGCCGGTTTTGGCAGCTAAATTACGGGCGGCCTGGATAGACCGGTCGGAAAAATCTATTCCGGTTACCTTAGCGCCCATTCGCGCCCACGACAACGAATCCAGACCAATGTGACACATCAGGTGTAACATGGATTTACTGGCGACATCGCCCAGCGCTTGTAATTCAACATTTTTCAGACTGGAACGCCCGGCAAGAAATGCTGGGACATTATAAAATTCACCCTGGTCGTCAAGATGGGGCCCGACCCGGTCATTCCAGTTATTGCGGTTTGCTGTAAAATAATTCATAATTCAGCAATCCCGGTAGATTATTTTTGTATGGTTTTTTAGGAGCGGCTTAAATTAACAAGAATTTTTTACATTTGCAAAAACTATTGTACTCTTTATTTTGACCAATATTATTTTTGCCGATTTTTATCCCTCAATGCAGGTCATTTATTACCTTAATCTATAGATCTTCTACAAAAAATATTTGCACAGTATCGGTGAGCGCTTTGCCTTTATGCCGATGTGCTTTGCGTATTGTTTCCGTATAATGTTTATTAAGAAAATATTTTTAGTTTAGGGCAT
>ERZ795059.601-NODE-601-length-45163-cov-8.991531_pt1 | contig 45163 bp, 41 predicted proteins | sample MGYA00375143_ERZ795059 | MGnify/ENA primary metagenome ERZ795059 (study PRJEB30188, sample SAMN05720168) | activated sludge metagenome | isolation source: Anaerobic digester | place: USA | collected 2015-01-07 ... | reverse complement strand
ACACTGGATGGTACACTCTTTCCCTACACGACGCTCTTCCGATCTTTTTCTGATTAAAGTCCCCGTTTCCCTGTCGATCTTTATCTTATCGGTACGGGGCACCTGTTTTATGAGAACTGCAATATTCATCATAATTCCCCGCAAGGGAACATGTTCCCCCTGTTTAGAAGAAAATGGGGGTCAAAAACACTTTTTATCCTTCTCATTTCTCTAATACCCTCAGCTCCGTACATCATTTCAAGATATCTGTGCTTCAGTTTGCCTATTCCGTGTTCTGCTGAAACACTTCCGTTCAGTTCTATCACTTTTTCAGCGATAACCTTGTATATTTCCTTCCCTTTTTCCAGTTCATCATAATTTGACGGGAGAAAATTAATATGGAGATGGTTATCTCCGATATGGCCGAAACTGACATATTTAAGACCGCTTCTATTCAGGACTGAATCATAAAATTCAACCAGCTCTCCGAATTTTTCGTCACTGACCGCAAAATCGGTCCCGAGCTTATGTATGGACGGATGTTTCTTTTTAACGCCGGCAATATATTCATTCACTGTTTCAGGAAGTGCATGTCTGAAATTTTTTATCCTTTCCTTTTCAATATTTTCCCATGCACACCATGAACCTTTCCAGTCAACATTTAAAGAGAGCAGTTTGTTAAAGGCGGCATTTATGTTGTTATCTTTAATTTCGATATCAAAAAACAGTGCCGCGTTCGCATTGTCACTTATCTTGGGCATGCTGACTGACTGAGGATCTTTTTTGGCTTTTTCTCTTATCATTTCAAGACCCGAACCATTAAAATACTCAATAAAATCAGGCATTACATCTTTGCTGTCTTTAAGATATGCCGTAAAATCAATTGCCTCAATTTCAGTATCAAAAAACTTTACAACACTTATAGAAGCGTGTTTTGGAGCAAGCCCTATCTCAACTTCTGTAATTACACCGAGAATTCCTTCAGAACCGATGAAAAGATCAATAATATCCATCGCATTCTCGCTGAAAAGACCTGCCGCATTTTTGCACTTCGGCATCTTGATTTCAGGAATCCTGAAACTCTTTCCGAAAACATTGAATGACCCTGAATCATCTGCAAAATTTTGACCTCTGACAATTTTGTGAATTGATCCATCCATCAGCACGATTTCGATAGATCTGATCCATTTTCTTGTCGGACCGTATCTGAAGGAAAGCGCACCACTGGCGTTTGTTGCGACTGTTCCCCCTATCGAAGCACTCATTTCAGTCGGATCTACGGGATAAAATAACTCTGTGCCGTTTAATATATCCTTAATTCCGTTAAGAGTTGCACATGCTGCCGCTTTTACAAAGTGCTCTCCCGATTCAGCATCAAGCTCTATCTCGCCGATTTTATTCATTCTTTCAAGAGAGATCACTATCCCTCCGAATGGAACTGACGCTCCGGTAATGCCGGTTCCTTGAGCATATATCGTGACCGGAATTTTATTTAATGAAGAATATTTAAGTATTTCAGCCACTTCCACGCTGTTTTCCGGAAAAAGGACTTTTGAAGCATCTCCGCCCTGCATTCTGCTTTCATCAGCCAGATATCTGTCAGACGGTTCAATATCTCTACTGAAAATATTTTTCAATCTGTCCATGTTAAACCTTTTTTGTAAAAAATTCTGTCGCTTTTTCAAGCCAGATGGAAGCATCCATGACAAACCCTGTATGGGCAACAGAAAATATTTCTGCATTTGCGTCAGTATTTACAGCAATTATCTTCATTGAAGTCTTCATCCCTGCAAGATGCTGGACGGCACCGCTTATTCCGATCGCGATATAAATATCAGGCGAAATTGTCTTTCCAGACTGCCCCACCTGTCTACTGTGTTCCATCCAGCCCGATTCAACAATTTTTCTTGAACACGCACAGACGCCTCCGATGCTTTTTGCAAAATCTTCAATTTTTTTAAGCAGTTCTTTCGATCTTACACCGTGTCCCACAGCAACAATGATCTTTGCGTCCTCTATCTTTTCACATTCTGCCGACATATTTGACACTCTGCTGTTTTCAATAACATGCCGCCTTGTATTCGGTATTTCAAAGAACATCTTTTCGATCGGTCTTTCATGATTAAAGAACTCCTTCACTTTGAAAACACCCGGCCTTACAGTAGCCATCTGCGGCAGTCTTTCGGGCGATATGATGTGGGCAAGTATGTTTCCACCCAGAGCCGGTCTTATCTGAACCAGTTTACCGTCTTTGTTTATTTCAAAACCGGTGCAGTCTGCTGTTATTCCGCATCTCACATTTGCGGCAACTTTCGGAGCAAGTACCCTGCCAAGATCTGTCGCACCGAATAGAACTATCACCGGATCAAGTTTTCTGATAACTTCAGAAGCAATATGAGTAACCGTTTCAAGATTGAAAAGTCCCTCTTTTTCAGTCCAGTGTGGCTCAATGACCTCATCGGCTCCGGAAGCAAAAAGTGCATCGCTCCCTTCTGAGTGACCTTTGAATGAAACTGCAATCACAGAAAAACCTCTGTTCTCTGCCAGAGATCGCGCCACAGATAACAGTTCAAATGTTACTTTACAATATCTGGCTAAGCGGTCATTTTCGCAAAAAACGATAATCTTTTCTGCCATTACACATCGCCCTTTTCAATGTTTTCATTTATCAGATCTATAAGATCGGCCCCTTTAAGAAAACCTGTCTTATAATCTATTTCACTTTCACGGTATGAGAAAAAATCGAGTTTTATTCTTTTCCCGAAAACTGAACAACCCTTTTTCAACGCAACCATATAGTTCTTATATTGTTTTTTATCCATGAACTTAGCATCCTGCAAAGGTGTCAACGGTTTCGGGGAAAGCGGAGCAACAGAAATTGTCACATCATGAAGAAGATTCCGCTTATCAAGTTCTTTAAGAAGTTCGATGACCGATTCCGCTTCTTTTTGCAGATCTGTTTCCGGAAAGCCGGCTATCAAATAAATTTTTGCCTTCAAATTGTGTTTTTTCAATATCTCCATCGCATTGAAAATGTCAGTATCTGTTATGTTCTTCAATATCTTTTGTCTTGTGTCAGGATCTGCACTTTCCACTGCAACAGTAACGGTCCTGACACCGCATTTTTTCAGGAGAAGGGCTCTTTTTTCATTTATTTCAGTTATTTTAAGTGACGATAGAGAAACCGTGCAACCGGATGCCGCACATGTTTCAAGAATTTCGTCAAAACTGCTTACATCGGCAAGAGATGTCCCCATCAGAGCGAGTCCTTCTTTCCGTTCCGCAGTTTTTTTGACAAAATCCATGAGCTTTTTTCCGTCAGGTTCTCTGAAAGTCCTGTAAGCATAACTTGCGGCACAGAACCTGCATCTTGATGTGCATCCCCTGTTCATTTCAACTATTTTTCTATTCCCGAAACAGTTGCCGAGTTTGTGAAGAATTTCATTTGAACTGACAAAAAAAGATCCTCCTGCGGCAATCACCTGCCTTGCATCCGGCTTTACATCAGTCATTGCATATTCAAGAGCATTGATATGATCCAGCACGCCTTCTCTTGTCTCCATAGAAAACATTTTTACAATATCATCTTTCATACATTCGCCTTCACCAAGGAACACAGCATCAAAAATAAGAGTAAGCGGCTCCGGATTTAAAAGTGCCGCGATACCTCCGCAGATAAATAAGGGAAACATGCCTTTCTCTCTATCTTCCTTCCGTAAAGGTATTCCGCTGTTTCTGAGTATCTTGGCAAACTTTATAATATCAGGTCCGTATGAAAGTGATACAAACACAAAAGGAGTTTTGTTGATATCTCTTTTGTGAAATATTCCGACTTTGCTGTCTGATGTAAGAAGATCCGGCTCAAATTCATTAAAAGCGTTGAAAAACCAGTGTACAGCGAGGTTTGAAACGGCAATATCCGTTCTATCCGGATAGACTAAAAGAGGTTTCTCTGTCACGGTTTATTTGTTTTTAGAAGACTGTATTCTGTCAAGCTTCTTTTCCGTAACCACTTGTTCGTTCTGTTTGTTACGGTTAAGGTAGCGCAGATACGCCGGGATCGTAGTATCTTCAGGGTTGTATTTACTTTCAGTGACAATTATCTCGTCATCGAACACATTCGTGGCTGAAATCTTCTCTCTATCGATGTTAAAGACCTCTTCATCGTTATCTCTACTGCCGGTATTCTGTGCGGCAGGGGCAAGAACATCAACTTCTATCTCGTCCATTTCTACAAAATCAGATCTCTGTTCCAGAACTTCGACCGGTTTTTCATTAACTTCAAACAACTTACCCTGATCACTTGCTTCAACTTTTTTCATGCTTTTGGGAAGATCTATCGTGCTTATTGTATCTTCTGTAGCTTCCGCAACGATAAGAGCGTAAACCTTGTCGGCTTTTTCATCAACAGACGCGCCCCAGATGACATCACCGTCTTCATGCAGCTGGTCTGTCAGGTATTTTGCCGCACTTGCAAATTCTTTCATGGGTGTAGGAGCTCCGCCGAAATGAACAAGCATTTTCTTTGATCCCGATATTGTGAAATCGGCAAGAAGAGGATTGTTGAGGGCCTCCTTTACAGCGTTTATTGCCGCATTTTCTCCAGTCGCGCTGCCGAAACCGAACATTGCCAGCCCCATGTTGGTCATAGTCTGTCTAACATCGGCGAAATCCACATTTATGAACGACTTATTCGTTATCAGCTCGGAAAGATTTCTTACGGCATATATCAGAACTTCATTGGGTTTCTTAAACATATCTATCGCCATATCGCTGTCTTCGGCTATATCAAGCAGACGCTGATTCGGTATCACAACAAGAGTATCGACCTGCTTTCTGAGAGCATCCATTCCCTCCATTGCGTATCTCTGCTTTCTTTTTGCTTCAAAATCAAAGGGTTTTGTCACTATGCCGACAGTGAGTATGCCTGAATTCTTTGCAACCTCGGCAACTACCGCCGCGGCACCTGTCCCTGTTCCTCCACCCATTCCGGCAGTTATGAAAAGCATGTCGAGCCCGTCAATGACAGTTGCTATATCAACCTTGCTCTCTTCCGCCGCCTTTTTCCCTATCTCCGGAACACCTCCTGCCCCCTGACCCTTAGTGAGATTCGGACCGAGCTGAAGTTTTTCAGCGGACTTATTTCCTTCAAGTGCCTGGACATCGGTATTTGCCGCAATAATCAGGACATTGTTGAAAACGGAATAGTTTCTCCCATCCGCTCCGCTGTTTATCCTGTCTCGTTCATCACACATCATATCAACAGCGTTGCAACCGCCGCCACCGACACCCACTACCCCGATCTTGACAACCATACTGTTCAGTATCCCCGTCATTTCCGCCTCCTTTATTCAAAAAATCTTCTAAAAAAATCACCGAGTTTACTGAAAAATCCGCCGTTCTTGTCCCGGAACTTCATTTTGCCTCTTTCAGCAAAATAATTGATTATTCCCACTGCCGTCGAAAAGGATGGCGAACTCAGGACATCCTTGAAACCGCTGCTGGCCTCGTTTATTTTCGGTTTTCCGATACGGACCGGTTGTTCAAAAACATCTTTTGCCAGAAACTGAATATCCTTCAATTCCGCAGTTCCACCGGTCAGAACTATGTTTGTCTGGATAAGACTCTCTTTCATCTCTTCATTAAGCCGTTTTCTTGCGGCCATCAATATCTCTTCAACTCTCGGAGCAAGAACACTTGCAAGGAAATGAACCTTTTTCACTTTCTTTTCTTCCGTTCCGATAGTGCTCACTTCTATTTCTTCATCGCTTGAAACATAATCAGGTCTTGCGCTTCCGTATCTGCACTTTATCCTTTCAGCTTCCACCGGGGGGATTCTCATCGCATAGCTGATGTCTGTCGTGACATACCTTCCGCCCATGGGTATTACGGTTGTATAAACAGGATCCCCTTTATGATAAACTGTTATATCCGTTGTTCCGTCACCTATGTCGATAAGTGCAACACCAAGCTGTTTTTCGTCCTCTTCAAGAACCGCCCAGCTTCCTGCAATACCGTTGACAAGAACATCTTCAACATGAAGACCTGCATCTTCAACTGACTTTGCGAGGTTCCTGAGCATTGCGGTGGATGAAGTAAGAATGTGCACTTTAACCTCAAGCCGTCTTCCGGCCATGCCTTTGGGATTTCTAATGCCCGCCTGATCATCAACTACAAATTCACCTATCTCGACATTTATGATCTGTCTGTCACTTGGAAGACTTACATTTCTTGCCTGTTCAATGACTCTGTCAATGTCTGTCTGTGCAACCTCTCTCCCTCTTACTGTAACTACACCATGACTATTCATTGAGGAGACATGTTCTCCCGAAAGCCCTATGTAAACAGATTTGATGTGGATGTCGGCTATTTTCTCGGCTTCAGTCACCGATTCATGAATAGCCCTCGTAGTCGCTTCCATATTTACAACACTGCCGGCAATTATGCCGTTTTCATTCTTTGCGACACCTTTGCCGATAAACTGCACTTTTTTATCATTTTCAACTTTGGCCACAAGCGTTGTAACCTTTTTTGTACCCACATCAAGAGCAACGATCACACTGTCATTCTTAGGCATTACTCCCCCTGTTCACATTCTTGAATACTTTTCCAACTATAACCCTTATTTTTTTATCTTTTTCAGTTTTCTCGAAAATGTACTCTCCGGCCCATTTGTTCTCTGAAGAAAGTTTTCCGGAAATATTAGAGAACATCTCTTTCATTGTAGATATCTCATTATTTGAGAACTCGTTCCCGAAAGCAAGATATGTCGTCATTGAATCCGGGGCCTCGCAATCAGCTGAAAAACCAGATGACATGTCAAATTTAATGCTTTTAATGCTGCACATTGATCTCTGATCGTTCCATGCCTTTGAGATCATTACGGCCGTAACGATCTTCTCGCCTCTCAATTTTTCACTTACAGCATCATTATCTATGTGGAAGAAAGGGAGAGCTGCCGTTGTCTCACCAGGGAAAGTTCTTTTAAACACTATCCCTTCAGAATCGGCAAACCACAGGGTGGAAACATCTTTCTTTTCATTTGGAGACAATGATGATCTTCTGCTGTTGACAACTATTGCAGGAACGAATTCCTCTATTACAATATTCACAGAATCCGGAAAGAGTTTTGTCACAAATGCCCTTTTCACCCAGCCGCTTGAAAGAAGATATGCCTCCATCCGTCTTTCATCCAGATCAAACCAGCTCTTTTCATTCTCAAGACCGGAAATGAGAAGCACCTCTTTTCTTGAAAGCATGTTGTTGCCGCTTATTTCAACGCGGTCATCCGAAACCTTGACCATCTCGCTTTGTTTCCATTCACGGAGAACCTGTGCTGAAAGTGTGAAAAAAGCCACAAATATGAATGTAAGAAAATAGAGAACAAATGAATAAAACAGTGTCGATGCTATTTTCTTAAACTTTTCCATCAACCGAGCGCCTCATTTATTAAAAGTTCTATGAGATTCAAATAGCTTAAGCCCCTCTTCTTTGCGATCATGGGAACAAGGGAATGTGATGTCATTCCAGGAAGAGTGTTGATCTCAAGCATGACATAGTCGTCACCGCTGACAATGAAATCGCTTCTTGTCACCCCTTTGCAGCCCAGAGCAGTATGCAGAAGCTGTGAAGCTCTCCATATATCTCTGCTCACCTTTTCGTTGTAATCAGGGTCAACAATGTATTTTGTGAGATCACTCATATATTTGCTTTCAAAATCATAAAATTCATTCGCAGGAATTATCTCCACATCGCCCAGAACTTCATTCATAAGAACGGCAACATTTATCTCTCTCCCCTTGAAAAATCTTTCGCAGAGATATTTTTTGCCTTTAACCAGTTCAGAAACAGTTTTTTCCCATGATTCCATATCTTTAATTATGAATACGCCTCTGCTCGATCCGTTTACAGGGTCTTTGATAACGACTGGAAGATCAAACGGAGGCATAAGGTCGTTTTCAGCAGTGAACACTATTCCTTCAGCAACTCTGATGCCCAGTTCTTTCATAACTGCACGGCAGATTATCTTATCCATTCCGGCGGCACTTGCACTGACACCTGAATTCGTGTAAGGGATCTTCATCATTTCAAGAAGCCCCTGAACAGTTCCGTCCTCACCATACTTTCCGTGAAGTCCGTTCACAACAACTTCCGGCGAGAATTCCCTGAGCTTAAGATCAAGGTCAAATCCAGCATCAATAAAAACAGTGTTGACATATCCGCCTTCCGTCAAGGTTTTGTGTATCATTCCGCCGGTTTCAATGCTGACACTCCTTTCATCGCTCATCCCGCCTGCTATCACTGCTATCTTTGTGTTCTTGTTAAGTTTACTCATACCAGAATTTCACCTCCGGACATAGCGTTATTCCAAACATTTCATTAACTTTTGCAATCGCTGTATCTTTGAGCACACAGAAATCATTGAACACGCCATTGCCTTTATTAACTACAATGTTGGCATGGTCTTCACTGAGTCCCGCATCATTGACATAAAAGCCCTTCATTCCGGCTTTATCAAGAAGTGCTCCTGCTTTTTCCCCTTCCGGATTTTTAAAAAGAGAACCCGCACTGCGACCTTTTATCTTTATTCTTCTTGAAAGATGGTACATCACTCTTTTCCTTACATTTTCAACAGAATCCTTTATAAGTACCAGATCTACGCCAAGCATGACAAAATTTCCTTCGGGCGGATTATCAAGAGAACGGTAACTGAACTGAGGAACAAGAACAGATACAGCACCGTTCTTCACATAATAGACCGACCCTGCAACATCATCCCATGAATAATCAGCCGGAGTCGCATTACCCATCACAGCTCCTCCGAGAGTACCCGGAATGCCTGCCATGAACTCAACTCCGCTTAGACCGTTCTTCATTGAATAATTTATAAGCATGCTTATGGGAACCCCCGCAGGCATGTAGGTTTTTACTGCATGTTCACTGACATCTTCAGTATCGCTCGTTCCTATCATTCCACCCATGTAAAGAACAGGTTTCATAACATGTCCGGCAATTATGTTGCTTCCACCGGAAAGAACATAAAAGTCATTGAATTCATGAGTAAATCTGACAATATCGTCTATGGATTCCGGGAAATAAAGATCGCATACGGCATCTTTTACCCTAATGGAAAGAAGGTTTCCGAACAGTGCGTTCTTTTTCAGTTTCATTTCACCCCCACAAGTTCAAAAACTTTGTTGAGGTCACCTGCTCCCGCAGCGATAACAGCTGAAACATGAAGTCCTTCAATGTTCTTCTTTATAAAAACACCTGCATCATCAACAGATTTAAAATAATAGACTTCACTTCCATTCTGTTTCAGCTCTCTGTAAAAACTCTCCGTATCAGCACCTTTAACCGTCTCACCTGCATTGTAGACAGGAAGAACTATCAAGGGTTCCACATATTTAAGAACTTCAAGAAATTTATCATAGAAAACCGTGAACCTTGACACCCTGTGCGGTTGGAAAATAAGACAGAAATTCCCATATTTAAGCTCTGCCTGTTCCACCAGAGCTCTTATCTCAGAGGGGTGATGCGCATAATCATCTATCAAGTCAACACCCTTATATTTTCCTACGACCTGGAATCTCCTGTCTACCACCGGAATCTCAGTCCAGAGTTTTTTAAAATCTATCTTTGGTATGGTCACATTTATTTTTTTAAGAAAGCTCAGTGAAGCAAGAAGGGCGGCAGACCTGTTCTGAAGGATATGCGCCGGCTCTCTGACAGAACCGACATAAATTTCCGTGTCATCAGAAAGAAGATATACCGCTTCTTCCTTTACGAAAAAATCGAGTCCTGAAACATTCTGGAAAGACCCGTTCTCCTTTAATTCGGCAACTGTAAGAAAAGATGACGGTGTGAACATTGAAAAAAGAGCATCACTCAGATCATAACCTCTTCCTATTATTAAGGTATCCGGCTCCCAGGAAAGAAGATACCGTTCAAAACTGTTAAGCATTTCTTCCGGATTAGAATAAAAATCTGCATGCTCAAATTCAAGATTGTTTATCAAAAGGATCCCGGGGGTTGTTTCAAACATGGATCCGTCGCTTTCATCAAGTTCAATTATATATGGCGATCCTTCAGAAATATTTGAAACACCTCCGCTCTTACCGCCTGCATAAACCGATGGATTCAATCCGGCTTTTTTCAAAATGTGATATATCATCCATGTCGTAGATGTCTTTCCGTGACTTCCGGCGACACCTATAACATCTTTTCCTTCCATCATTTTTGATAGAAAGGTTCCTCTTGAAATGACCACTATCCCCTTTTTTAAAGCATATCTTATCTCTTCTGAATCCATCGGAACGGCACTTGATCTTACAACAAGATCAACTCCCTGCATGTGGTCTGAAGAGTGCCCTGAATAACATTTGATCCCTTTGGACTCCACCATTTTAAAATAAGGGCTCACATTTTCATCACAACCACTCACTTCATACCCCATTCTTTGTGCCATCAGAGCGAGTCCGCTGACACCGCTTCCGCCTATTCCGACAAAATGGACATGCATTCCGTTACACCTTCCCCGATAGATTCTTTTCAATATCTTCAGCAACTTTCATTGCCGCTTTTTCGTAATCAAGTTTATCAATATTCTGCTTTATCTTTGCATTTCCGACAAGAAATGAATTAAGTGCAGTATAAAGCTTTTTCACCCTCATAGGCATGCTTCCGCCATCCTCGACAATAAAACCTATCTCCTTTTTTGCCACCACTTTAGCATTGTGTTTCTGATAGACATCATAATGTTCAGAAAGAGGCAGGAATATTCCCGGTTTATGCATTGCCAGAAGCTCTGACACAACATCAGCTGTGGGCCTTGATATTACAACATCAGCCGTCTTATAATATTTTCCCCTGTTCTCATACTGCATATAACAGAGGGCCTCAACTTGAACTTCGTCATAGAATCTCTGGATCGACGCAACATCCTTTTCACCTGTTTCCTGAAGTATGAAAAACTCCTTCCTCATTTCAGGATACTTTCTGAACATCGTTCTTACGAGCTCATTTATCGAATATGAATCCTTTCTGCATGTGAAAATTACCAGAATCTTTTTGTTTGTCGGAATGTTCCTCTTTTCAGCCGTCATAACATCCTTTTCCACCGGAACACCTGCAACAAGCGCCTTTGACCTCGGCACGCTGTCTATCATTTCGGCAAAAGGAAGATATATCCGGTGAGCACAGGAGATGAATTCCTTGTTACAGTCAGACATTACAGCATTTGGTTCGAGCATGAAGATTTTGAGGTTCATTTTAACAGCGGCATCCATAATGGGAACAGATGTAATGCCACCTAAAGTAAGAACCGCCTGTATGTGTTTTGTAGAAAGGGTTTTCATTGAATTTTTAAGCGATGATTTTCTTTTGAGTGATCTGAGAAAATTACCGACAAAACCCTTCTTTTCAGGAAACTTGTCCACATTTACCGTTTCATATCCCTTTTCAGTAACGGTTTTTATAAAAGGAGAGCCATCCGGAAATGCAAACATCGACATTATTCCCCATTTTCTGAGAATATCAGCAACGGCAAGAGCCGGTTTCAGCCGCTCCTTCTTGTTTACTCCGGCGACAAGAATAATGAACCTTGTTCCAATTTTTTCCATGCTTCACCTCCTCAACTGCTGTAACGGTTATCAGCTGTCACAGCGTTTAAAATAAAACCCACCATCATCGAATACGCAAGCAGAGCGCTTCCACCGTAACTTATGAACGGAAGAGGCACACCCTTGTTCGGCAGACAGGATGTAACAACACCTAAATTGATGAGGGTTTGGAGAGCAAGCATTACCACGAATCCGGAGATAAGATAGAACCCGAATCTGTTGTGAACTGTAAGCGCAAAATAGCTGCCGGTTATAAACATCAATAAAAACAATATTATAAGTATGGTCACTCCTATAAATCCGAACTCTTCGCCTATGATGGCAAATATGAAATCGGTGTGAGCTTCGGGGAGATAGCGGAGTTTTTTCTGGGAATTTCCGAATCCCACTCCGGCAACACCGCCCCTGCCGAGAGAAACTTCTCCCTGGACCTGCTGATATCCGATGTTCTTTCTGTACTGCCATGGATCGAAAGACGCCTTTATTCTGTCAAGACGGTACGGTTTCATGAATACAAGAAATGCGGCTCCGGCAAGAGCAAGCACAATAAGTACAGCAAAATATTTAACTCTCATTCCTGCCATGAGAAGAATGAAAATAGCCACAGTGAATATTATGGCTCCGGTCCCGAGATCTTCAAATGCAATGAGTGAAACTACTATGAGCACAACAGCGAAAGGATATACCAGCTCCTTGAGTATCCCGATCCTGTCCCTCTTGTTGCAAATGACCTCTGAAAGATAAAGAACAACAGTTATCTTAGCAAATTCAGCCGGCTGTATCATCATAAAATGGAGATCTATCCATCTTTTCGAACCGTTTATCTCTGTTCCGATTATGTATGTTGAAATAAGGATAAGTATTGTAAAAATAAGGAGATATTTTATCCATGACCTTATCGCTTCAAGATTGACAAGATAGCTTGCGGTAAAGCCGAGAGATGCGATTAGAAGATTCATCGCGAGACCTTTCAGAAGCGGCAGCAGCGCATTCTGGATCGACGGGACATTGAAAAGACGGATGTTGAACACCATTACCATCCCGAAAACAACAAGAAGAAAGAAAATGGAAAAATAAAGTTTAAGCGCCCTTGTCACTTTTCAAGACCTCTTTTTAATTCAGCAACCCTATTTCTGAAATCGTTACCTCTTTCCTTATAATTCTTATACCAGTCATAACTTGAACATGCCGGAGAAAGAAGCACAACACCGTCATTTTTTGCAAGCATGAAGCTTTTCTCAACAGCTTCTTTCATAGATTCCGCCTGTTCAAGATCCCTGAATCCTTCAAAATAGCTTTTTATTTTATCTTTCGCTTCGCCTATCAGCACAACACCCCTGCACTTCTTTTCAGCAAGTATCCTCAAAGGTTCATAACTTCCGCCCTTATCAACTCCGCCGAGAATAAGAACAACTTTCCCGTCTTCAAAACCGGCCAGTGACATTTCAACTGCACCGACATTGGTACCCTTAGAATCGTCAATAAAAACAACACCTTCAAACTCATCAACGAATTCTGTCCGGTGAGCAAGGGGCTTGAAATTCTTAAGACATCTTCTCAATACATTCACATCGTCAATATAAGGGGTGACTCCAAGTACACAGGCCATTATGTTCTCAACATTGTGAAGTCCTTTGAGATAAAGATCGTCTATCTTCAATTCGCTGTTGCCGAAATAGATGCTTCCATTCCTGTATGAGATGTCGCCCGTACCTTTCACCGAGAAATATTTCTTTGCGACATTAACCGGTCTACACGCCGCAACAAGTGCTTCGTCCCCTCCGTTAAGGATAACAAGACCGTCAGGTTTAGTGAGTTTCGCAAGTTCAACTTTTGTAAGAAGATAATGTTCGTAACTGCTGTATCTGTCAAGGTGGTCCGGTGTAACATTCAGTATCATTGAAACATCAGGGCGGATGCTTTTGAGTGTTTCAAGCTGGAAAGAACTGATCTCGATAACCAGAAAGTCATAATCCCTGTTGACGCCTTCTATCACCGGCTCTCCGATGTTGCCGCAAAGGAACGCCTTGAATCCCGCCTCCTGCAGCATAGCGCAGGCAACTGAAACTGTTGTTGATTTACCGTTGGTGCCGGTAACAGCGATCACTTTCTCGTTATTCAGGTATCTTCCGGCAAGCTCCATTTCACCGATAACTTCCGTTCCCTTAGCCCTGAGTTCCATAACTACCGGATGATCTGACGGAACTCCCGGACTTATTATCACCGTGTCATAAGATTCATCCCTGTTGTAAACCGGATATGTTCCGGAAAATTTATCCAGCACACCTCTGTTGTCGTCATAAATTGAAACTTCATTTCCGAACTTTTTTAGAAACTTTGCAGATGATGTGCCCGAAACCCCCAGTCCGATAACTAACGCTTTCAATCAACCCCTCCAATCTTTTCAAGCAGATCGAAAATCTTCTCCATTCTGTTCCCTCTGGAGCCCTTCAGCAGGAAAACCCCCTCTTTCGGGAGATGTTCCGGAATATCGGTGATATCACCCAGAAAGAGCACCTTTTTTTCATTCAAAAAACCAGGTCTTGTTTTTTCGAACTCGCAACCTATCAAAAAAACCCTTTTTAATAGGTTAAGATTTTTTAAATAATTTACAAGTTCTTCGTGCATTTTTTTTGAAAATTCCCCGAGTTCGAACATACTGCCCAGAATCAGGTATGTTTCAGAACCGCTTTTTCTGCTGTATTTTTCATAGAAATTTTCAATGGAACTTCTCATCGATCCGGGGTTTGCGTTATAACAATCCACAACAAATGTCCTGTTTTCCACCTTCCTTATTTCGCCCCTCATCGAAGGAAAACTGGCGTTTGTTACAACTTTCCCAAGGTCTGGTATTATCCCTTCCGATGCCTTGACCGTTACCGATGCAGTATAAAGGTTTTCGACCATATACTTTTCCAGATAATCAAACTCAGGAGCGATCTTTTCAGAATCAGAAGATGAATATTCAACTATTTTTCTCTTAGATCTGTTGCTTCCGACCCATTTTTTTATAAACTCATTTCCTGTATCGGCCACAACAATCCCTTTTGAATATTCAAATATTTCAAGTTTTGCAAAGGCAAGATCTTTTTGTGACCTGAAATTTCCAATGTGTGCCGTACCTATATTTGTTATAACAGAAAGATCAGGGTCGGCAATTTCGGTAAGATGGCGGATCTCTCCGGCATGGTTCATCCCCATTTCGAGAACAAGAGCATCAATATTCATCGGAGTGTTCAGTATCACAAGTGGTAAACCTATGTGATTATTAAGATTTCCGCTTGTCGCATGGACACTTTTAGAAAGAAGTTGAAGCATCGATACAGTGAGCTGTCTTGTCGAGGTTTTTCCGCTTGAGCCGGTAATTGCAAAAACAGTCCCTTTAAAAAGTTTTCTTCTTTCTTTTGCAAGTGCACTTAAAAAATCGAGAACATTTGGAACTTTTATGTAGAGATCGTTTTCAGGAAGATCCTTTTCCCCTGCACAGAGAACACCTTTTTCAAGAAGTGCAGGAATAAAATCGTGTCCGTCAACATTTTCTCCCTTGAATGCAAAAAAAAAGGAATTTTTCCTGCAACTCCTTGAGTCTATTGAAACATTTGAAATAATTCCCGGTGCAAATTCTTTTCTGATACCGCTAGCTCTTAATACCTTTTCAATCAGTGCTGTTGTGAACATTGTGCAACTCCTTTAGATATTTTTCGATCTCTTCTCTATCTGAAAAAAATCTTTTCCCTTCATGAGTGATCTGATAATTCTCCGCCCCTTTTCCTGCGACTATCAATGCATCTTCGTTTGTTTTTATAAAGACCGCTCTCCTGATAGCTTCAGATCTGTCGTTAATTATCTCGATCACACTCTCTGAGGGGTTGCAACCTGCCAGAATTTCTCTAATGATGTTTTCCGGATCTTCGCTTCTTGGATTATCGTCCGTCAATATGACAATATCACTGTATCTTGTAGCAACTTCACCCATCAAAGGTCTTTTTCCTCTGTCTCTGTCGCCACCGGCACCGATCACAGTTATGACCCTTTTGAATATTTTCAGATCTGTGACAGTTTTAAGAATGTTTTCGAGTGCATCCGGAGAATGGGCATAATCCACAAATATCGATTCTTCTCCGATCTGTTCAAGACGGCCCGGCACTGAAACCCTGCTTCCGATAGATTCAAACGCCATCTCCCTGCCGGCTAAAACCGAACACACCGCAAAAGCACATGCTGTGTTGTAGATATTATATTTCCCGAGAAGGGGAATTTTAACGGTTTTGCATAAGCCCTCGAACGAAATATCCACTGTACTTCCACTGCTATCGAGCTTTTTTATAAATATCTTAAGCTCTGCATCATGGCAGGATTCCGATATTCTTATACATTTGACACTATCGCAGATCTCTTCATATAACCTTTTCCCGAAAATGTCATCATAGTTTATTACGGATACAGCCCCTTTTTTAAGGTGTTTTGTGAAAAGTTTTTTCTTTGCCTGAAAATAATTTTCAATATCACCGTGAAAATCGAGATGGTCTCTTGTCAGATTTGTAAATACCGCAACATCAAAAAGCGTTTTCTCTATTCTTTCCTCTTCAATTGCATGACTGCTTACTTCAGATATGACAACTTCTGTTTTGGCTTTCTCCATTTCGTTAAGCAGAGAATACCACTTCCAGTTGATCGGCGTGGTATTCGGAGCATCAAAAGTGCTGCCTCCGTACCTGTAACCGAGAGTTCCTATCACTCCGCATCTGAAAATGCCCGCCAGCATGCTCTCTATCATGAATGTCGTTGATGTTTTTCCGTTTGTTCCGGTAACAGCCGCCATTTTCATTCTTAAGTCAGGATAGTTGTAAAACGCAGGAGAAATGAGCTTGAGAACCTCTTTTACAGAATTAACTCTGACATATCTTTCCATCTTCAGCTCTTTTTCACCCACGACGAGACCTGCATTCTTTTTTATCACCTGTTCGGCAAAATCGTGACCGTCAGCTTTTGCCCCTTTTATGCAGAAAAAAACTGTTTTTTCATCAACTTCCCTTGAATCGGCAGTTATTCTGAGGAGTTCTCTTTCGTCTGCCGTTGACATCTCTTTTTCAATGTGACTTGAAATAAGTTTAATAAAATCAGTTGTTCTCATTTATCTGCGGTTCCTCTGTTTCAAGCATTATAACCGTACCGAAAGGGACAAATTCGCCCGGTGCAGGATACTGGTTTACGATCTTTCTTGACGGATCCCCTGAAAAAAGGACATCAAGGCCTGTCTTGTTTGCTGTCTGAAGAGCTTTTGTTGAATCACTATTTATGAAACTTGGAATTTTTATGAAATCCATCGCTCCGCTTTCCTCCGATTCCTTTTCTGAAGAAGCTTCGACTGCAACACCTGTTATATCTTTTCCGGGCATATCAGGGATAATGCTCTTATCCTTTGCCTTTCTGTCGACATAAATGCCGTACAACGGAAGAGATCTCGCCGCAATATTTCTAAAGACAGGTGCGGCCACCGTTCCTCCGAACTCACGGCCTTCCGGCTGTTCGATCACCACCATTATTACGAAAGCTGGATCATTGCTTGGAACTGCCCCTATAAAAGAACAGACAACCTTGTCCCATGAATACTTTTTAGCAGTAAAATCAAATATTTGAGAAGTTCCGGTCTTGCCTCCGACCTTTATTCCCTCAAGTGCTGCACTTTTTGCAGTACCCTCTTCAACAACACCTTCAAGCATGCTGACCATTCTTTTGTCCGAGCTGAATTTGAAAGCGATCCTTTTGGGTTCAGGAACAGTCTGAAAAAGGATTTTCTCGTTACTCGGGTTAACTATTCTGTCAACGATCACCGGCTGCCAGAGCACTCCCCCGTTGTAGACAGATGCATACGCTCTGGCCATCTGAACCATGTTTACTGAAATACCCTGACCGAATGAAATGTTGCCTTTGTCGATCGGATACCATTTTGCGGCAGGTCTGATCGGCTTGAACGATTCACCCGGAAGATTGATCTTTGTCTTGGTTCCGAAACCGAAATCTGTGAAATAATCATAAAGCTGTTCCCTTGAAAGACGGTCCGCGAGCTTTATAGTGCCGATATTACTTGAGTTTATAACGATATCTCTAATACTCATCCATTCATAGGGATGAGAATCCCTTACCCATCTTCTGCCGAACGAGAATCTTCCGTTCTCGCCGAATATCATCTCACCTGGCTTTGCAAGATTTTCATTCAGCACGGCAAGTATCGAAAAAACCTTGAATGTAGATCCCGGCTCAAAAAGGTTGGCTATCGTATAATTTCTTCTTTCTTTGGGAGAATATTTGAAATATCTGTCCGGCTCGTAGGTCGGATAGTTGGCCATCGCAAGGATCTTCCCTGTTGCGGGCTCCATAACAACAACTCCACCCCAGTTCGCTTTTGTCTTACCCATCATTTTTGTCAGTTCTTCTTCAGCTATGAACTGAATCCTTGAATCAATTGTGAGATAAATATCGGCACTGGATGAATCGTCAAGCTCTTTTTCGATCTCAAGTGTGCTTTCTCCTGTACTGGGGATCGTAAGTCGTCTTAATTTCTTTTCCTTCCCGGCAAGAAATTTGTCATAGCTCATTTCAATCCCCTCAAGACCGACATCGTCATTTCTCTGAACGAACCCGAGCACATTGGCAAGCATCTTCCCCTGCGGATATGTTCTCTGGTATCCTTCAAGATAAATTATGAAACCAAAATCTCTGAACATATTCAAATACTTATCCTGGAGCTCCTTGTTGATCTCCTTGGACATTTTCATTTCTTTCAGTTTTTTTCTGATATTGTTCTTCTGTTCTTTCAGCCCTTTGACACTGTCATATTCCGCATTTTTTAAAAGGTAATAAAAGTGTCCTTCCCTGTTGAGTATTTCATGAACCTTTTTGATGTCGAGCTTTAAAGATTTAGAGATAATGACCGCCATCTCATCTTTTTCAATTATGTTCTTTGAATCAACCGCAATATCTATCTTCGGTTCGCTTACCGCCAGCGGCTCTCCGTTTCTGTCATAAATCGCGCCCCTTTTTCCTTTTATTATCTTAACAACTTCATCATTCGTTGAATATTCCTGAAGTTTTTCATGTCTGATTATCTGAATAATGTATGCTCTGTATATTAAAAGGATGAATGCCGCAGAGATGAATACTGCAAAAAACAGATATAGCTTATTCTCTCTGGGCATAAAGCACTCCGCTACTGGATCTGCATGACTTTATCAAGTGTAACAACGCTCAGTTGAAGTTCATCGGCTTTTTTCATCAGTTCGGCAGACGAGCTCATTTTAATGTATGCTCCGTTGACTTCATTCTTTTTCAGTATCAGCTCCCTTTTCATTTCAATACGCTTGACTATCTCGACATTCTGACTGTTTCTGAACGCTTTTATGTAGCTGTTAAAAAGCATCAGCGAGCCGGCGACAGCCACCATAACAATGAAAACTACCACATCTTTAGAAAAAAGCATCATTTTTGTCTTTGCCTTTCTTACGCTGAAGATCGCTTTTCCTGATCTTTCGGCCTTTTCTCCTTCAACATGCACAAATCCCGTCATGACACACCTCTTAATTATAAAATGAACTTTTCGAAATAAGTCTAAGTTTTGCGCTTCTTGCCCTCGGATTTTCACGAATTTCTTCTTCACCTGCAGAAAAAGGACCTGAAATCGTCACAGGAGAAAAGGAATATGGAACTTTGTCATTATCATTAATATAATAAGGAACATTGTTCTTTCTATCCTTGAAGAAGTTCTTTACAGCCCGGTCCTCTGTGGAATGAAAAGTAATAATTCCCATTATTCCGTTTACTGAAAGCTTGGAAAATCCCTTTCTGAGCATTTTTTCAAGCTGGCCTATCTCATCGTTAACAACCATTCTTAAAGCCATGAAGACCTGTGTGGCCGGATCGATCCCCTGTTTACCGTATTTTTTCGCACTTCTTATTGCACCTGCAAACTCCGAAGTCGTCGTCATCCCCTCTTCAGCACATTTTTTAAGAACTCTGGCAACTTTGCCGGCTTCTCTTTCCTGAGCATATATGCTTAAAATGTTCTTTATTTCCGACTCCTCGGTTTTTTTAATGTATTCCAGGGCGGTCATTCCGCTCTCAGAGTCCATTCTCATGTCAAAAGGTCCGTCTTTCTGTATTGAGAACCCTCTTTTAGCTGTATCAAACTGATGACTACTGACACCAAGATCGGCAAAAATAATATCGACATCGTCTCTCTTCATTAAAAAAAGAACCTTATCCAGTTCGCTGAAGCTTGATTTTGCGACAGTCACATTATCCATCCCTGCAAATTTCTCCTTCAAATGACTTACTGCGTCAGGATCTCTATCAAGAAGAACCGCTTTCATTGAAGGATATTTATTTATCATTGCCATTGCGTGTCCGCCGCCGCCTGCAGTAAGATCAAGATATGAACGGGGATCATTAAGATTCATTAAATTAAGGACCTCGTTCATGAGTACCGGCTTGTGGACAAAGCTCATCTTTCCCCTTTTTCCCTTATTTTCTTCCTTGCATCGTTCATGAAGTTATACATCATATCAAAATCGTTATCGTCCATCACAAGTGAAGCATCAAAGACCTCTTTTGCCCATATCTGGGCTGTTTCTATGCTCCCGGCCAGAACGACATCTTTTTTGATATCGGCATAATCAAGGAGGTTCTTTGAGAGCCGCAATCTGTTCTGATTGTCAAGCTCCACCGTTTCAGCAGTTGCAACATACCATTTGAGCATTTTGTTCCTCGCCGGTCCGATCGGAGACTCATCGATGATCTTCATCTGCTCCGTCCAGCTCTCAACCGAAAAGATCTCAAGATACTTCTCCTCTGAAAGACCCTTGGCAACTACAACTTTGTTGGAATTTTCAAGCCCCAGAGGCGCATACCACAAAGACGGGAAAGGGATTCTCCCCTTCGGGTCGAGCCGGTAATCTTTTCTGCCGTGAAAAAAAGCTTTTGTAACCATTTGTCACCACTCTCTAACCATTTGATTCCACTTTTTACCACAAACTTTTTCCAAAAGCAACTTTTTTTATTTGTTTTAAGTTATTTTTATTATTAGCTGGTTTTGGAGGAGAAATTCCATTTCATTTTAATTGAAAAAAAACGGTGTGAAGGTATCATTGTTTCGGAGCATTAGTTTATGGAAAGGTAAATGAATCCTGATATTAACAAATTCATTCACGATGTTTGTGATAGACTTGAACAGAATTCAGTTGAATATATGATCTCGGGAAGCATCGCCCTGAATTTTTATTGTATTCCAAGAATGACTCTTGATGTTGATATTGTCATCGAACTTGAAGAAGAAAAAATCGATGCATTTGTTGCCATATTTCCTGATAGTTATATTGATAAAGATACTGTGAGAAGTGAAGTCAGGCGCAAAGGGATGTTCAATGTCATCCACAATCAGACCGGCTTTAAGATTGATTTTATCATCAGAAAAAATTCTGAATATTCCAAGCTTGCTTTCAAAAACAGAAAGATTAAAAAGGGGAGCGGAAAAGATTTCCGGATAATTGATCTTAATGATCTGATAATTGCAAAAATAATGTGGATTCAGGATTACCAGAGTGAAAAACAGATGAACGACATCAGGAATCTTCTGGATAATTCTGAAAAGAAAATCGGATATATAAAAGAATGGTGTGAAGCGCTTAATTTACAAACTTTCGGGTTGCTTGACAATGAATGATACGCCGAAACACATTTTGCAAAAACAGCTTGAGATCATTAACAAAAGATCTGATGCTGAAAAAATTGAAAGATGGCTTGAACTGACAGAGCTTTCAAGAACCATTATTCTGGATCAGCTTCGTGAAAAGCACCCCGAAATGAGTGAAAGAGATCTGATAGCCGAACTTTTCAAAATATTTTATAGAAATGACTTCACACCCGAAAAACTGAATATCATCGCAGAATCAATCAGAGAATACAAAGTTTCTTAACATCGTATACAGACCATCGTAGTATTCTTAATTCACTTGTTTCATCATATTTGGAAGATTTACTTTGCATCATAGGGGTCAGTTATTCCCTTTCAAATCATAGGGGTCACAAATCATAGGGGTCTGGTATCATAGGTGTCGCCATAAAATCATAGAGGTCGCCATAAGTACATATGTTTTTACTCCGTGGAATGATTGCATTCGCCTTTAAATCCTTTTTATTCTGAGCAATTATCCTTCTCAACTTTCTCAACGCTCCTGTTCAATGCGTCATGAAGTATAACTTATTTCATCATTATTTGGAAGAATTTCAAGGCGGATACCATTATGTCAAGGAAAGTTATTTTAAAAATTGATTTGGAAATGCAGTTCTGATATATTTTCGGACTATGCTGTAGTTTTTGATAATTTAACAGTTTCGGGAAGTTAAAATGGCAGTTAAAGTCGGACAGTATTTCATTGAAAAAGGACTTGTAACGGAAAAAGATGTTGCAGCGGCACTTGAATATCAGAAGAAACGCCCGGGATATCTCGGAGAAATACTGTTATCTCAGGAGCTTATAACAGAAACAGACCTGCTTCACTATCTTTCAAAAAGGTTCAATGTCCAGTACATTTCAAGCGAAAAACTTGAAAAGATCCCGGCTCAGCATCCCGTTGATGTGATCCCGGAAAAACTCGCCTTTGAAAAGAATGTCTACCCTCTGAAATACAGTTTCAACAACTTCCGTCTGACACTCCTCACTCATGAACCGCAGAACATCGCACTTTTTGATGAACTCAAGGTGCTCCTGACAGGGGTTAACACAATTGTGCCCGTTGTAACTACATCAAACGCAATCAAAGCTCTGATATATAAACAGTATAAAGGAGATCTTTCATCTTTTGAGCGCCTTGTCAAAAAAGGTGTCGAAATGAACATCCTTCTGCCGGGCAGTGAATCAATAATAGGACGAGATTCTGTCAGCAGTATGGGCGAGACCATACAAGGCATCATCACTGAAGATAACAGGAACAGAAATGAGAACAATGCCACATTTTCAGCCATTCTTAATCAGGGCGAAATGATCGAATCAACTTCCGTAACAGCTTCTATGATCAGTCTAATGCCGGGTCTTTCAAGAGATCAGCAGGGGCAGATGATAGAAATAATCAGAGTTTTTTCCAATCTTCTTGATACTTCCAGAGATGACTCCTACTTCGGTCACACGCAGAGAGTTGCAAATTTATCGCAGGAACTTGGACACGAAATGAGTCTTTCTGATGTTGAACTTCATGATCTGCTTGTTGCTTCATACCTTCACGATGTAGGCAAAAAGAACCATTTTACCGCACTTGATATCAAACAGAAGACCGACAACCAGAAACTTATAAAATATGCCGGTATTGCCTCAAAGCTTTTCAGCAATGTAGATCTTTCCAAACTCACACTGAGCTATCTTGCCAATATGTATGAAACCTATAATGGAGCTGGCGTTCCCCAAGGTCTCAGCTTGAATGAAGTTCCAACCGGCTCGTTGATACTTCTCCTTGCAGACACTTATGACCACATGACAAGAGTATCTAAAATCCCGACAGCAACAGCTTACAGACAGATCAAAGACCTTCTTTTCTTCCCCGATAAACTTCTGCTTGCACTTAAAAAGATAGAACAGCTTGACACCATGCCGCAATCAAGCAGTTCACCTGTTTTTGAAGGGCTCATTATCAGCAGAAAAAGATTCGACTGTGATGATATTTCTGACAAACTCAACCGGCTTAATGTAAAAACATACAAAGCTGATCTGTTCGAAAAAGCGGCTCAGATCATCAAAGACAAGAAAGAGGCGCTCAACTTTATTCTCTGTGACCTTGATATGCCTGAAAGCACAATAAGTCCTATTAAATTCCTTGCCGCACTGAAGCACAAGAAGGAATTTTCTGAAATACCTTTCTATTTTTTCTCACAATATTCAATGGACAGAAACATTATTACTGCTGCTAAGGCCCTGAAAATATCAGGTATTTTCCCGAATTATCATCCTCTTGAAATGACGCGCAAGGTCGTTGACGATATAAAAAACATCAAAAGAATATGACAGAGCAGCCGGAAGAGCCGGTCTTTTCCTGATCTTCATTCTCTTTACAAACACCATAATAACAAGTTCCCTTTGCTCCGTCATCGGTTTCACATGAGGTCCAGTTGAGTGATTGGTCTATCAACTGTGTGAAAGATTCTGAACCGTTATCACATTCAACCTTTGAGCACGAACCAGGTTCCGGCAAGTCGATATCTTCACCAGCACACACACCTTTAATGCATTTCTCATTAATTGTGCAGAAAAGTCCGTCTTCACAAACTCCCCCTTCGTTTTCTGCAACAAGTTCACAAAGACCGTTTGAACTGTTGCACACACCTTTTGAACATGGCGAATCAAAAGATGAGCAATCCTTGGGTCCGGATTGAACACATTTTCCTTCATTGCAGCGCATTCCTTCGAAGCATGGATCATCAATAGTTCCGCAGTAAAATCCATCCGGACTCGCCTGTGCAGCACAGGATTTTGTCTTTTCATCACAAATATTGGGCATACACGGGTCAAGAGAAGCAGGGCACGGTATCGCGTCGTGATTCTTTTCACAGTATCCTTTGCTGCACACTTCCGTGCCGTTACAGAAAATAAGATCATCACAGTCTTCATCAATCTCACATTTCTGCATATTCATGTTGAGTGAAGGATCACCGAAATAGTTCGTCTCCATTTTTATTGTAAGGAGCACTGAACCACTTGACCAGCTCTGTTTTTTCTGCTGAAGGATCTGTGCAGGCGGTTTGTTATCCGCAATTGCTTCAATAAAAACCGTTCCGTATGCAAACAGATCCTGGCTGCTCTGGTCGTAATCACTGAATATCGTTCCGTATGAAACCTGCGAACTCCCGACAACGCCGACTGCTGTGTTAAGAAGAGTCATATATGCAAGATTCCTGTTATTCGTTATCGTTCCGTTAAGACAACTCCCCTGGAAAACGAACGGTGCATCGTGTGTCATCTTTTCAGTCATATCGCTGTCAACAAAATTTTCCCCGTTCAATTCGTAACTGTCTGCATAACCGTTGCTGTTGATGTCACCTCTCCAGACAGTCCTTACAGAATATGTCGGCATTCCATGACCCATCCAGTATACTGCGCCATACCCTTCGTTCCATTGTTTCAACACATTTGCATAATTTATGGGCTCTTCATCCACAAATTCGGAAGGGTTTGCGCCTGCTGCTTCAACAAGTGTCTTTGAACCGAAAATGTCCAAAAGAACATTCTCCTTCAGAAACTTTACAACATAGCCGCCGTCCATCTTCGGCAGGAACATCTGTCCGTCCTGATTTGGATAATATGCTATCGTTGTAGGAAACAGAAATCTCTGTCTGTATGTTGCCTCCGAAGGTTTTTCCTTAATAAATTTGATAGTCCTTGTCAGAATTTTATCAACATTGTCTATCCTGTCATTGTATACAGGTATTCTTCCGACAATGTATTCAAATGAAAACTCTATCTTATCTTCCCTTTCACCGTATATTCCATTGTTGTTCCGATCTATTTCTTCACTTATTTCTGCATAGAATATATCAGTAGGAACCTGCTCGTAGCTTTTTTCTTCAAGTATGTCCGGCCTTGTTGTGACCATAGGAACACCTTTGCCGCCGGGTAATGGATCATCTATGATCAGAAGAAAATAGAATTCTCTATATCTGTCTTTAAGATAATCCCTTATTTTATGAACTCTTTCTATCCCTTTAAGGTCTCCACCATTATAATCGTCTTCCGTTGCCACCTCAACTTTGAAACCGTCAGCTCTCTTTACGGAAATGAAATTATACAGTTCCTTTGATTCCGAAACGACTTTTTTAGAAGTGAGGATCAGCAGTGTGTCGCGTCCTTTTGTGGGGCCCATCGGGACAGGAGAGCTTTGTTCAAGATCTATTCTCACCCTGTCTATTTTAATGATCTTCGTGTCACTTACAGGAATGACAGGATAGATATCGGCGGAAAACTCTTTGATATCGCCGCTATAAGTCGGCATTTTCTGAAAAAGGAATTTTGCCGCAGTTGGAAGATATGCGCGCTCAAACTGAACTTTTTCAACTTTCTGCATATCGTTCAGTCTGTATAGAGCCATCCCTTTTTTAAGCGGACCGGTTAATGTTATTTCCCTTTTTTCAACGATCTCGACAGACTTTATCTTTCCTGAAAAAACAACTCTTTTATAGGGAAGGATCACCTTCTCCCCTGTTCCGTCAAGCTCGTAACCCTCTATCGCAGGGATAACACCTTCGTCGCCTTCGATGAACTCAATGTCTGGAATAACAATCTCAACAGGCAGACCAGAAAGTGTAAAAAAGGAAACAAAAAATGCTGTAACAAGTAACTTTTTCATTCGTAAATCCTCAATAAACAATAATTCTACCAACTAAATAGCAATAAACTGTCCAGAAAGATTTTTCTATTTAAATCAAAGAGTTAGTTTAAAGATTCCTGAGTGCTTCAACGAGTTCTGTTTTTGATCTTGTTTTATCATCAACTTTTTTGATTATCCTTGCCGGAACGCCTGCGACTACTGTCATTGGCGGAACATCTGCGGTAACAACTGCTCCTGCGGCAACAACAGAGCCGGCTCCTATTCTGACCCCTTCAAGAACAACGGCATTTGCCCCCATGAGAACATTATCTTCAACAACGACAGGGGTCGCACTCGGCGGCTCAACCACTCCGGCAAGTACTGTGCCTGCGCCGATATGACAGTTCTTTCCGACTATCGCCCTTCCGCCTACAACGACATTCATATCTATCATTGTCCCTTCACCGATGATCGCACCGATATTTAAAACAGCTCCCATCATTATTACAGCTTTATCACCTATCTCGACCATATCGCGAATGATCGCACCGGGTTCAATTCTGGCATTGTATTTTGAAAGGTCGGCCAGTGGAACGGCAGAGTTTCTTCTGTCTATCTCCAGCCGTGTCATTTTGACATCCCTGTTTTTTTCTGCAAATTCCCTGACGACATTAAGTTCATCGTAAACTTCAATGAAATCAACACCTTCATAAAACTCTGCAAAATCTGAGAAATCGACTTCTTCAACTGCCCCTTTAAATAATGCCCTCACAGGTGTCCTTTTCTTTGATTCACTGATGATCCTGATGATCTCGTTAGCGTCCATTTTCCCCTCCGGAATTAAAATTCATTTGAATGATAATAAAAATATGTGTCTAATCAAATTTTTAACAATACTTTACTATTTAGCCCGAATGGTTTATAAAAATACAGATTTTCCGGGAGTTTTAATGGGAAAGATCGCTAATCTGATCAAATCTGCACGGCTTGCTGAAGTTTCACTGATGCTTGGATTCCCTTTTATGGGGACTCTCTTTGCCATGAAGAATTTTGAAAACCTTTTTTCTTCCGAAGTTTTCATTTTTATTACAGGGCTGTTCTTTCTCTGTACTGCAATATACGCTTTCAACGCCTGGGCCGGCTATGATGAAGATGGTGAAAATGAACGGCTTACAGGATTAAAGGATAAAAAGAACCGTTTTATGACCGCAACCGCTGTTTCAGGCATCCTTTTTATTCTGACTTTTTCCATTTCAGGGATATATTTTGTCATTCTTTCCCTTGTAAGCTTTTTTCTTTGGACTCTTTACAGCTGGCCTAAAAAAGGGTTTAAATACAGACCTGTGCTCGGTACTGTGATCCACTTTCTGGGTCAGGGGATCCACTTTCAAATGGGATATTCGGTCCTTGACAGAACAAGCTTCAGCTCCATCCTTGTTTCAATATACTTTTCACTCCTTTTTTCTGCCGGACATCTCAATCACGAACTTATTGATCATGACCCTGACAGAAAAATGAATGTCAACACCGGAGCGGTCCATTTCGGGAAAAAAATCTGGGAACGGGTCTCGTTTTCCGTTTTCACCTTTTCGACTCTGTATCTCCTGACTCTCTCAATGTTCCGGATCACCGACATAATGCTGAACTGGCCTTTCATTTTCGCAGGAACAGTACACATTGCATACCGCCTTATGTTCTGCAGGAACGATCTGTCAAAAGAACGGTTCCTCAACGAAAGGAGATTTTACCGTCTGGCATATTTTACTGCCGGAATATTCTTTATAGTCATGAAAGCATTTATTTAATATTTTCAGGAGTTTAAAATGTTTACAGCGATTGACCATCCATTAATAAGCCACAAGATCAACTGGATGAGGAAACACGACACTGACAAAAAAATGTTCAGGGAGCTTTTGAATGAAATTTCTATTCTTCTGATGTATGAGGCATCAAGAGATCTCCCTGTCAGAGAAGTTGAGATAACAACTCCGCTCATGAAAACGAAAGGGTTCATTCTTGAGGATAACGCTGTCGCTCTCATTCCAATACTCCGTGCAGGACTTGGAATGGCCGATATTCTTCAGGAGCTTCTACCCATCGCCAAAGTCGGCCACATCGGACTTTACAGAAACGAAGAGACCCTTGAACCAGTCGAATATTACAAAAAACTTCCCCGTGACATTTCTGAGCGGCATGTTTTCATTCTTGACCCGATGCTTGCAACAGGAGGGTCGCTCAGTGCCGCAGTTGACATCATAAAAAGGGAAGAACCCTTGTCCATAAAGGTACTTACCATCATTTCAGCCCCCGAAGGTCTTGCAAAGATGGAAGAAGAACATCCCGATGTCATGATCTACACAGCTCAAGTCGATGACCGTCTCAACGAAAAAGGATACATCCTCCCGGGACTCGGTGATGCAGGCGACCGTCTTTTTGGAACTCTCTGAACTAAGTCGATAAAAAAAGATTCTTAAAACAGAAATATCACAGCAACTCCGGAAAAAGCGATAACTGCCCCTGCAATTTCGCGGAGTTTTATTTTTTCCTTAAAGATGAATCTGCTTGGAACAATTATGAACACAGGGGCTAACGACATCAGCGTCGCCGCAATTCCGGCATTTGTGTGCTGAACTGCAAGCAAGCTGAATGTAACACCCATAAAAGGGCCGAAAAAAGCACCTGTGGTTATCCTTTTCATTGCAGAAATGTTTTTTATGGAACTGATCACAACTCCCCACTTTTTCAGCATTGTAAAAATGATCGAAAACCCTATGATCCCGGCAATCACTCTTATCTGTGTTGATGATATCGCGCTGTAATCTTTCATTCCGAGCTTACTTAAAACAAGCCCCAGTGCCTGACCCATTGCACCTCCGACAGCAAGAGAAAGACCATATTTTGTAATTTTCCTCTCTTGACCACCTTTTTTCCCTGAAATCACAAAAATTATTCCCGAAATCGTCAGCATCATCCCCAGGAATGATGTCACGGCAAGCTCTTCACCAAGAATTATCTTTGCAAGTATTGCCGTAAAAACAGGAGCGAGTGTCATTATAAGCATTGAAATTCTTGAGCCGATTACAACAAGTGCCTGAAATAAAAGAAGATCACCGATAAGAAAACCAGCAACACCGGAAAGTGTAAGCCAGAACCAGGCAGAGGGTGTTGCATCGAACGGAAAAAACTGACCATTCGCAAAAAACGACATTCCGGAAAGAAAAAACAATGCAAGAACCAGCCGGATTATGTTTACCTGCAGCGAACCGACCCTTTTGCCGGCCGACTCAAAAGCTAAAGATGTAATACTCCAGCACAGCGATGCACTTATTGCCGCGATCTCTCCGAAATAAGAAATGTCTGACATTCAGCGTTACTGAATATTGTCTTTTCTTGTTTTGAGCATATTTTCATACGCTTTCACCGCATCACTGAGAGCTTTTGCAAGTTCCGCCGCCTTTCTTGGAGTAACAACGATACGATCGGTTACAAGACCCATCTGGGCCTGCGGCTGCATCATGATAAAATCAATTAGAAATTCATTTTCATTGAATGTTATCGCAAATGAATTCGAATAGTTGCCTGCCGCAACATCATCATTTTTCAATTTAAGCTGAATATTCTTTCCTTCTACAACCGGCTTCCCTACATTTCCCATTTTATTCTCCTGCAGTAATTATCAACTATCTTCTCAATTCTCTCTCTTTTGCGCTGAAAATACAACCGCAGTATTTCTGACGGTATAATCCGTATTCTTTTGACAATTCAATGGACCTTTTGTAATCCCATTTCTCAAGGAACCATTTTATATCAAATCTTTCCGACAACAGCATCCCTATCTCATCAATCCACTCATAGTTTTTGTATGGGCTGATGCTTAGAGTCGTTGTCACCGTTGTCGCATTTATTTCAGTAGCTTTTCTAAATGTTTCAAGAAGCCGGATATAATAACAGATCTTACACCGGAAACCCCTCTCCCCACTGGTCGAAACAGGATCTACCATCTGATTCCATTCATAATTATCATATTTTCCGCGGATGACCTCTATCCCTGACCCGTATCTTTTTTCAACATATCTGCTTAATTCTATAAATCTTTTCTCCTCTTCGGTTTCAGGAGAAATATTAGGGTTGTAATAGAAAACTGAAATATCAGGATCAGAACCGCTTTTTATTTTCTCGAGAACCGCTGTAGTGCACGGAGCACAGCATGAATGGATTAAAATGTGTTCTTTCAATTACTTACGAAACTTTCTTTTCTTTAAATATTGAACCTTCTTTTTTCCTGTTCCTGACCTTTTTATCGATCATTTTTATAAGTTCTTCAACCGACTGAGCTTTAACATTCTTGATAAACTGTTCCCGATAATTTCTAACCATGCTGACTGTGTCAAGCTCAATGTCAAACACTTTGTAAGATCCGTCAACTTTATGAAGATGATAGATAAGTTCATAGATTACAGGTTTCCCTTTGAGAGCGGCCTGAACTTCTGTCGTAACAAAAACACTCTGCGGAACACCTTTTATGTACATTTTCTCAATCCCTTTATCAATATACTTCTTTTCGTAACTTTTATTGTAGAAAGTGTCCTCCAGATAAAGTTCAGTAAACAGTTCCTTGATCTTGCTGAACAGCTCTTCCTTTTTCTCTTCGGGTGTTGTTTCCCATTTTTCGCCAATTATGTAACTTGCAATAAATTTATAATCTATGATCTCCTCCACCGCCTTTTTCATGTCGGCATCTTTCTGCTTGAACTGGGCTGACCCTTTCTTCGGTTTGACATTCGCCCATTTTTCAAGTATCTGCTCTTTTGACTCAAGGAATTTCACAGCTTCATTGACATTGAACTCTTCATTCCCGGCAACAGCAGCCGCAGGATTTTCAACCTTCTTTGTTTCATTAGCGGAAACAACTCCCGACAGAAAAAGAAGAAACAACAGAAAAACCGAATTCTTCATGATCACCTCGCACCCGTATATTCAATAAGATCTTCAACTTTCATATTATAATCATAAATGCTCTGGATATAAAGGTATTCGTTTTCAAAAAAAACCTTCACCGCATCGATAAGATCATTGGTATTGTTAAAGCCGCTCTCATAGTTCGTAAATTCTGATGTCATCCATCCTTTTGAGAATTTACGGGCATTTTTCATGTGCTCCACCTGTGATTCAAGTGACTTCAGTTCATTATATTTCTGCTTTATGATCAATGGAGCACTCTTTTTTGCAAATGATGCCTGTGCTTTCATTGCGCGCCATTCGGACTTTGCCTTTTTTATGTTCATCCCCTGCTCAACAAAATTGAGATTGAAAACAAAACCTATTCCCAGTTCTCCATCCCATCCGTTGTAAGGACTGTCGGGGTATGGATAATTCTTCTCATAAACAGAACTTGTATATTTGTATGTGAAATACCCTGCTATCCCCAGATCGGGCAGGATCTTTGAGATCTCAAGCTCATAAAGGTTCTCGTATGCACTCAGTCCGCTTGTAAGATATTTTGAATAAGGGCTTTCAGAAAACATATAATCAACGATCTGGTCATATTCCTTTTTATATTCAACAACTTTCATTGAAGAGTCTGCCAACTGCCAGTTTTCGCCAAGTATCTGCGAAATAACTTCCTTCAGTGTCTCCATCTGAAAAACCAGTTTTTTGTGTCTGTAGGCAAGTTTCTCTTTTTCAATTCTAAGCTTTATCAGGTCTTTCTGTCTGACCCCTTCTTTTTCTTCAAAAAGCATCTCTTTGAGCTTTTCTTCGGCTTTATCGACCTGTTGCAGCGCCGGCTCCAAAGTTGCGAACATTTCTGAAGCCATGACCCATGACCAGTAGAATACAGCCGCCTCTTTGCGGAGTTTGAGCTCTCCTATCGCTGCCTCTGCTTTTTTTGCTTCAATTTGAGCTTTGGTGACATCAAGACCGTTTTTGATCTTTCCGAATGTATAGACAGGAAGAACGATATCGCCTTTCATCCTTATCGCAACACCATACTCGCTAAGATCGTAATAACTCTTGATCCAGTCACTTTCAATGAATGTGTATCCACCCTGACCATCCTCTTCTATCCTCGCCCTTTCATATTCATATTTAGGATGAGGACCGACACCGAAAGTGAATTTTATCTTTGGAAAATACTGGGAAAGAACTTTATTGTAATCGGCCTGAGCACTTTCAATTTTATATTTAAGAGATTCTATTATATCGGCTTTTTCAATGAAAACTTCCACGAACTGATCTTTTGTATAAACCTTTGCTTCGCTGCCGGACAACAAAAAATATCCGGAAAGAATAAAAAAACAAAGGAGCGTCTTTTTTAAGGACGCCCCTCTGAAAATATCTGAAAAGACTTTTTTCATCAGATCATTTAATCTGTGCAGCAACTTCCTCTGCAAAATTATTTTCCTTCTTTTCAATCCCTTCTCCGAGCTCAAAACGATGGAACCTTACTATCTTAAGCTCCGCTCCAACTTTCTTTCCGGTCTCTTTTACAAGGTCTTTTACCTTTATGTCGCCGTTCATTACAAACGCCTGCTCAAGCAGTGTATTCTCTGCTATGAACTTCTTAATACGGCCTTCAACTATCTTTTCAGCGATGTTCTGCGGTTTTCCCATTTCCATTACCTGTGCAAGGAAAGCACGCTTTTCAGACTCGAGCTTGTCCTGCGGAAATGAAGATTCATCTACACAGTCAGGACGCATTGAGGCAATCTGCATGGCGATCCCGTCGCTCATCTCAACAACTTCCGGTTTTTTGACAGCATCTTTATCTGAGGACTGAACTTCGAGCATGACTCCGATCTTTCCACCCATATGAATATAGGAATGAATGAGAGAGCTGTCGCTTCCTGAATATTTTACAAATCTTCTCGGTTTTATGTTCTCACCGATAGTTGCCACTGCGTCTGTTGTAAGTTTTTCAACATTTGCATCATAGAATTTATCTTCCATTGAAACGAGAACCCCTTCCTCAGATGCATTTTTCATGAAATAGCCCGATATTTCTCTGGAAAGATTTTTAAAACCTTCGCTTTTTGCCGCAAAATCCGTTTCACAGTTAAGCTCAAAAAGAAGCCCGTTCGAGTTTTCAATTATAGAAAGCACAGTTCCTTCACTTGCAACACGACCGGCTTTCTTTGCGGCTTTTGCTATCCCTTTATCCTTAAGTATCTGCATTGCCTCTTCCATATTCCCGTTAGCTTCCTGGAGGGCTTTTTTGCAATCCATCATTCCTGCGCCGCTTCTTTCTCTGAGGTCTTTTACCAATGATGCGGAAATTTCCATATTATTCCTCCCCTTTCTCTGTTACATCTTCTTCGTGTGCATCGGTCTGTTCGTCAGGATTTTCAGAAGTTGCTATTCTCTTCACTCTGACCTTTCTTCCGGCAACACTTCTTGTTTCTCCTCTTGCGGGCTTATCTTTTCTGTCTTTCTGCTCAGTCACTATCTTCTGCTTATAGATGTCAAGCCCTTCCATATAAGCCGCCACTATATCAGATGTAATGATCGAAACACAACGCATTCCGTCATCGTTTGCCGGGATAACAAAGTCGATCTTTGTCGGATCGCCGTTAGTGTCAATAATTGCAATTACCGGAATTCCGAGGATCTTTGCTTCGTGAACTGCAAGATGTTCTTTTACCGGATCAACTATGAATATTGCACTCGGCATCTTGTCCATTCTAAGTATGCCTGAAAGGTTTTTCTCAAGTTTAGCTTTCTTTTTATCTATGTCTGAAAGCTCTTTTTTCTTATAGAGCCGTCTTTTTTCAGAATTGAGTATTTCGTCAAATTTCTGAAGTTTCTTAACTGACTGGTTGATCGTTGTGAAATTTGTGAGCATTCCGCCAAGCCAACGGTAGTTTACATAGGGAAGTTCAGCTTTTTCAGCTTCTTCCTTGATAACTTCCTGTGCCTGTCTTTTTGTTCCTACAAGAAAGATTGTTTCACCGTTCATTCCGATGTTCCTTACGAACTTCTTTGCATCTTCAATAAGTTCCATTGTCTTTTGAAGATCAATGATGTGAATGTTGTTGCGCTCTGTGAAAATGTAAGGCGCCATTTTAGGGTTCCATCTCTGTTTCTGGTGACCGAAATGGGCACCTGCTTTCAATAAATCTCTGATTTCAGGCATTTTTTCCTCCTAAGAATTTACCTGTTAAATCTTCCCTCTGAATTTCTGCTTACTCCCTTTTCAGGAAGACAGGTAACAGAAACAACCACAGAGGTGCTTCAAAACAGAGCGTTTATACTCACGGAGCGCGTTATGTCAATAATTTTTTAGATTTACTTGATCCGTTTTTTCTGTATAATCAATCGAGTTTTTCTTTTTCGGGTGATAGATTTGAAAGAAACGGGCTACTTTGGATCCATAGCAGGAAACATACTGACCCTGATTGTTTTTTTTACCATTTTTTATTTTCTTTTATACGGTTTTTCTTATCTGGAAAGCAGGATTATATGTTTTCCTGTAACGGTTATAACAACAGAAAAGGAAGCAACAGACAGGATTTTCGATTCAATGGAAATATGCTCCAAATCAATTGAGGTTGAAAAAATGACTTTTGACTCAGCCATTTTCAATCACTATGAAAAACTTCCTGTTAAAGATATTTACCTGTATTCTGTGGAAATACCCTATTCACAGTGGGAGAACATCAGGAAAATCGATGATTCAATCACTGAGGCAAATCCATATATTGAGGATATCATTGAAGATTATGTTCATTCTAAAATCAAGTATCTCTCCATTGCATTTATTTTTATATTTCTTGCCGGGCTGATCTCTCTTTTAAAGGCCGCCCCTTCATGGAAAACCACAAAAAAACAGTTTAAGATATCCTCCCTTTCGACACTCATTACATTCATTATACTTTCCTCATTAATGTTCCCTTCATTTCAAAGAAGTCTCTATCCTTTCATTGCAATAAACTTATCTATCCTTTTAGCAGTATGCTTCATAATTTTTATTATTGTCTGGCGACTAATGAAAACTTCGGGGTTAAAATGAAAAAGATCTTACTTTCATTATTTATTGTTTTTATTTCCTTCTCATGCAGTTTTAAAAACTATTCTGACAATGAGAATTTGAATGATTCCGACCAGTCCGACCATGCTGAAGATTCCGACGAGTCCGACGAGTCCGACGATTCCGACCAGTCCGACGATTCCGACGATTCCGACCAGTCCGACCAGTCCGACCAGTCCGACGAGTCCGACAATGACTCTGGAGACAGCGGCAACACTGGAGACAGCGGTGACACCGGAGACAGCGGTGACACTGGAGACACCGGCAACACTGGAGACAGCGGCAACACCGGAAACAGCGGCAACACTGGAGACACCGGCAACACCGGCAATACCGGTGAAGGTCTGTTTGTCAGGATAATTGCGGCAAACCTTACAAGTGGGAATGGTCAGGATTACGATCTGGGGCATGGAATAAGGATGTTAAATGCACTCAAGCCCGATATTGTCCTTGTTCAGGAGATGAATTATAAAAGCAACTCCGATGCAAATTATAAAGAATTTTCTCAGGCAATCTTGGGAACTGACTATTATGCTGTTGAAAGCGGTGTAAATATACCCAACGGTATTATAAGTAAATGGCCTATAACTTCAAATGGTTACTGGAATGATCCGACACTTACAGACAGAGAACTTATGTGGGGGATAATTGACATTCCGGGGCCTATTGACATTTTTGCAGTGAGTGTCCACCTTCACACAAGCCCCTCAAGTGATCAGGTAACGGCATCCCTTGTTATTGTTGATGAAGTTAAAAAGCACAAAAATGCAAATCCGGGACAGTTTTATTATGTTGTCGGCGGTGATTTCAACGGCACTTCATCAGTATCTTCAAACGGATTCGGAAAAGACGGAACATTTTATGTTTCTTCACCCCACCCCGCTGATGACAACGGAAATGTGAATACGAACGCAAACAGAAACAGTCAATACGATTTTGTTCTCGGCGACAACACAATGCATGGATTTCAAATCCCTGTCGTTTACAAATCAAATGTCAATTACTCGGCAACAACATACACAAATGGACTTGTTTTCGACACAAGAACCTTTTCTCAATCGGAACTTGACGAGTATTTCCCTGATGCCCTGACAAGTGATTCAGGTGCTTCAAGCATGCAGCATATGGCCGTTGTAAAAGATTATTTCATCGACTGATGATCAGAAAAGAACCCCGGCAGATATAACAAAATTATACCTCTCCATAGTATATTTAGTTCCAAAAAGACCGAGTTCAACTACACTTGGCGAAACATTGATGGACGCAGCCGCTTCAAACCACTTGTGTCTGTAACCGATCTTGAAAATAAAGAACTCTCTTTCAAAAAGTTTTTCCATTGCCCTGTAGAGCGCAATTTCAAAACCGATCGCTACAAAACTGCCGTATGCTGAGAAAACATCAAACTGGATGTTTGCACCGTAAGATTCCCAGGGAACTCTGTCGCTTTCGGCAAAAACGATGTCAGCACCTTTCTTAAATGCGACACCAAGTCTTAAAAACGCCAGTCCTGCACTTATTCCTGCACCTCCCGCCCAGTTTTCTTCGGATGTTACAAAAAGAGAGACATTGAACCTCTCAGAACTTGGAGTCCATGGAAAAAACTCAATATTATCAAATACTTTTATCCCACCTTTTACATATTTCTGTTCTTCGTCTTTTTTTTGATCCTTTTCATCAGGAGAGAATTTTTTAACCTTTTTCAAATCTTTTTCGGTTTCAACACTGATTTTATCAGGACCTTTTTTCTCAAAAACTATTTCTACCATCTCCTCCATTACATTAAGGACATCAAAAGCTGTAATATCAGACATTGAGAGTGATTTAATAAACCCGTTCTCAGCAATTATAAGAAGATCTCCGCTGGCCTGAACTTCAATAAGGAAACTGTTCTTTATCTTTTTCTTCTGGTAAAGCTCAGAGATCCCGTTCCTCAAATTCTCAGGAACACCGTCATCAAAAAGAAGATTCGCTTGAAGATTTGAAAAAAAAGATATGATAATGACCATGATGATCATTTTCATATAACTTTTTCTCATTCTTCACTTCCGGACAGAAGTTCCATCTTTTTGGCAGTTTGATTCACTTCCGGATTTTCCGGATCTATAATTATCATTTTTCTTAGCGTCTCTTTCAATTCATCCGTTTTTCTTTCTTCAATGTTTTTTCTCATCTCAATAAATCCGATGTGGGGAAAAAGTATCTTTCCCTCTTTGATCCTGACTGTTTCGGTGTTTGAAGAAATGTAGAAAGTGTAAAGTTCATCGGAATCCTTTTTGTATTTCTTGTCATAAAAATTATAAACAGAACGGACATAGCCCCGACTCTCTTTAAAAACTTCAAAATCTATGACACGGTATACAAAGCAATAGTTGTCAAATGCCTCTTTAGAAAAGACCTGTCTTGTAGGATCAGAAAGCATTTCATATGCCGCACCGTAGTTGCCAGCTTTCCTTAACTCCATGAATTCTTTAAAGATACCGACCTCGTCTTTTTCAATCTTGCTACATGCGATAAAAAACAGCAAAATAACCGGTATAACGGCATAATTAAGAAAGTTCGGAATATGCCGTTTCATGATGATCGGAAACATGTTTCTACCAACTGTTGATGATATTTACGGAACTGCTGCACCCGATCCTGTCGGCACCGGCTTTCATCATTTCAACGAGTGTCTGCTTGTCTCTTATTCCGCCTGCGGCCTTGACACCGAGGTGCGATCCTGCGATCATTCTCAGAATTCTGACATCTTCGACCGATGCTTTGCCGTTGACACCTGTTGAAGTTTTGAGCATATCGGCTCCTGCAAAAACACTGATAAGGGCACCGTCAATCTTTTCTTCAGAAGTTAGTTCAGAAGCTTCAAGAATAACTTTGTAATAACTTTTTACAGATGCGATGACCTCTTTGAGATTTGTATATGTCTCTTTCAATATTCCGCTTTTTAAAAGCCCTATGTTTATGACGATATCTATTTCGTCGGCTCCATCTGCAACCGCCTGTTTTGTTTCAGCTATTCTTGCATTAAGCGAAGAGGCACCGAGCGGGAAATCAATCACTGTGGCTATCAGAAATTCATGCCCTTCCTTTTTTCTGCGATCAAATGCTCTCTTAACCCACACAGGGTTTATGCATATCGCCTTGAACTTGAACTTTCCGGCATCGGCACATGCTTTATCAATATCTTTTTCTGTCGCATTGAAAGAAAGTACTGTGTGATCAATCGCATTTACCGCTAAATTAATATCTATATCGCCGCAACTGTAATTGGAATCAAAATCAGGCATCCTCAGAATACCACAGTTTTTAAGCTCATTTTCAAGGAAATGTGCTCTTTTTTTAATCTGTTCTATCATATCCTCTCCTCTTTTAAACTGTGCCGGTTTGTTCAATAATATGACTGTCTGAAGTAAATAGTTTTATTTTTTCCAGTGCCCGCGCCTCTATCTGGCGAACCCTCTCTTTAGATATTTCATACTTTTCCCCAATCTCTTCAAGGGTCATCGGCTCATCTGACATATATCTGTTCCAGATAATGAACTTTTCTCTGTCGTTGAGCATCACGATCGCATTCTGAAGTCTGATGTTGCGGGTTTCTTCATCCATCTCTTCATCAAAATCGGTCTTATCCCTAAGTTCTATCATTTTGGTTTCCGTCCCTTCTATGGTCTGATCTATCGAAATATCGTTGTATGAAGAGACCACCTGCAACGCTTCAATAACCTTTTCCGGGCCGACATCAAGCCGTTTGGCAACTTCAAGGATCAAGTCTTCTTTTGTTATCTCTCCGTCACTGTCATAACTTTGAATATCCTTTATGGTCGACATCATGTTAAAGAAAAGTTTTCTCTCATCCCTGCTTTTGCCAAATCGGACAATACTCATCTGGCTGATTATGAATTCCTGTATCTTGGCTTTGATCCACCATGTGGCATAAGTGGAAAACCGGACCCCTTTCTCGATATCGAATTTCTGCATTGCTGTCATAAGTCCCAGATTTCCTTCCTGAATAAGGTCGGTTACATCTCTGAACTTTCTGAATTTGTATGCAAGATTGACAACCAGTTTCAGATTGCTCAGAACTAGTATCTGTGCCGCTTCTTTATCTCCGTTCTCCCTGAATTTCTTGAAAAGTTCCACTTCATCTTCCCTTGAAATATCCGGAACTGAAAGAACGCTGTGTATGTAACTTGATATTGTATTTGAAGAAAGTGTCGGTATATTGCTGTTCAAAACTATCCTCCGGATTCACTACTTTTTTCTAATTTTTATCACTCTGTCTCTTAATTCATCATTGGCACAATTATTATTAAGCCATATTCCAAAAAGCGCTTTTTTAAAATCATGTCCGGGAATTGTTCCAAGATACTCACTCCTGAAACTCACATGAGTACCTTCCTTCGGCACATAAAGAAATGTTATGGCGTTGTATTTTCTGGGATTTTTACCTGTATTTTCAAGCAGTTTAATAAAATCATCAATTCTTTCCTGAATGGTTTTCAAAAACTTTTTATCGTGATCCATGCCGTAACTGAAACCCCTTCTGAGCTCGTCTATCAGCGTCTTCATTTTCAATCTACGGTAAAGTGAGACCAGCTGTATTGCCATCGGCTCATCAGAATTCTTGAGCTTCATATTATCTGTTTCTGTTCCGGCAACATAAAGACCGATGGCATATAAAGAAAAGGAAACCGGTGCAAAAACCGCATAATTTCTGAATGGGACAGATCTCTGTTCATCTATCTGTATCTTTTCAGGGAAATCAACCGTTTCAGCATGAAGAGATATGGAAAAAAAGATCACTGAAAGAATAACTGCTGTAATTGCAGATTTTACGATATTAATCATTCAGTCCAAGTTCCTTCTTTTTGTAACTCACTGTAAAATCAATTATTTCTTCAAGTTTTACTTCAAGTTTCGTGTTTGTTTTTCTGATCTTCACTTCTACGACACCTTTTTCAAGTGATTTGCCGCCGAAAATTATCTGAAGCGGATATCCGACAAGATCAGCATCATTGAATTTGAATCCGGCTCTTTCGTCTCTGTCATCGATCACGGTCTCAACTCCGGCTTCAAGGAGTTTTTTATAAATATTCTCCGCCGCCTCGACAACTTCCGGTTTATTCATCTGAAGAGGAAGTACAACAGCTTCATAAGGAGCAAGCGCCATCGGCCACTGTATTCCGAATTCATCGTGGTTCTGTTCAATTGCCGCCTGAACAGTCCTGCCCACACCGAGTCCGTAACAGCCCATGACCGCTGTAACCGTTTTCCCGGACTCATCAACAAACGAACAGTTCATCTTTTCACTGTATTTTGTTCCAAGATAAAAAACCTGCCCTACTTCTATTCCTCTGTATTCTTCAAGTGTTCCATCACAATCAGGACATTTTTCACCTTTTCTGACAACAACAAAGTCCCCTGTGACATCAGTCGTAAAATCACGGTTTATGTTAATGTTTTCAATATGATGGTCTGTTTTATTTGCTCCGGCGACAAGATTTTTTCTTCCCGTAAGAAGTCTGTCAACAGCCGTCTTTATCTTTTTCTTAAGCCCTACAGGACCGGCAAAGCCGGTTTCGGCACCTGTAACTTCAGCAATAACGGCATCATTTGCAAGAGCAACACTGTTTGCCCTGAAAAACGCCTGTATTTTTGCTTCATTGACCTCTCTGTCGCCTGGAACCATTATAAGAACCGGCTCATCATCAACGATGTATATCATTGATTTTATGAAGTCTTTTGAACTTCTGCCAAGAAACTCAGCGACATCTTCAACAGCTTTCCTTGAAGGGGTGTGAACTTCTTTGAGCGGAAGTTCTTCAACATCTTCTGCTGACGGGACAAACTGTGACCTCGCCTTTTCGAGGTTTGCGGCATAACCGCATTTGTCACAACTCAAGATCAGATCCTCTCCTGCTTCGGCAAGAACCTGGAACTCATGGCTCATATCTCCGCCTATTGCACCTGTGGCGGCATCAACCGGCTTGAATTTCAATCCGCATCTGTTGAAAATGGCATTGTATGCCTCAAACATCAACTGATATGACTTCTTTGCATTTTCTTCATTAATATCAAATGAATACCCATCTTTCATGATAAATTCACGACCCCTCATAAGTCCGAATCTCGGCCTTATTTCATCTCTGAATTTGCTCTGGAACTGATAAAGATTATACGGAAGCTGTTTGTAGCTGCGGAGATTTTTCCTCACCATGTCGGTTATAACCTCTTCGTGTGTCGGGCCCAGACAGAAATCTCCGCCTTTCCTGTCCTTGAATCTCAGAAGTTCAGGTCCGTAATAAGTCCATCTTCCGCTCTCTTCCCAAAGTTCCGCGGGCTGAACGGCAGGCATCAGAACTTCCTGACACCCTCTTTTGTTAAGTTCCTCTCTAATTATGTTCTCAAGTTTCCTTACACTTCTTAAAACCAACGGAAGGTAACTGTAAATTCCACTTGCGAGTTTCTGGATCATCCCGGCCCGGTACAAAAGACGGTGGCTTTCTATCTGCGCCTCTTTCGGGACCTCTTTCAATGTCTGGAAGAAAATCTGACTAACCTTCATCTGAATCTCCGTAATAAATGTCAAATATCAATTATGTTGAAAAATCCGTCTTTTATCCCTTCATCAATGTCTTTCATAAAAGAATCTATCTGCTCCTTTTCAGGTACAAAACTTCCTGGAACTGCCTGTTTTATAGAACCGGGACCTTTTGAAAGCGACTTGAAAAGAGCCATATCTGACATCAGCAGACTTTCTTCAAAGTTAAGCGTGTGTTCTCCAGGATAGAAAGGCATTGCGGAAAAACCGGTCGTGACAACTATCTTCATCGGATCTTCGCCTTCTATTTTTATCCCTTCCAGTCCCATCGACAGTATCTTTTTTGCATATACCGGAAGATGGCTCTGATCAGTGGCGTTGAGTATTACAAGGAATTCATCTCCGCCCCATCTGACGACAAGGTCATCTTTTCTGACACTGCTTTTCAGTGATTCTGCAAATGCTTTCAGAAGTCTGTCTCCGAAATCGTATCCTCTCTTTTCATTGATCTTTTTCAAACCGACTATATCGATGAGAAACAAACCTGTCACTTTTTCCGGTTCAACAGGTTTTCCGTCAGAATTCTGAAGATTCTTTTTCGATGCGAAGAGCATTCTTTCATATCTGGGCTGTTCTATTTCAAACAGATATCTTCTGTTGCAAAGACCTGTCATCGGATCTTTTAATATAGACTGTCTCAGTTTTTCATTCACTTTCAAAAGTTCCTGCGTTCTTTCATCGACTGTCTTCTGAAGCTCTTTTTCCCGCATCTTGTGTATCCTTATCTTCAGGTTGTACGCTGCAAGGATCATAAGAAGGAAAATTATTGCGGCTATTGACCGGAATCTGCTGTCCTGATAAAAGAAAGGCTTGATCTCCAGACGCATTGAGGTCTCAGAATAACTTTCAGGTGTGTCTGCAAGATATGACTTTACGAGAAATTTATAAACTCCAGGAGCGATATTCGTATAATTTACCATCCTGTTTGCGGACGCATTGTTCCAACTGCCGTCAAACCCTTCCAGCATGTATTCAAACCGCACTTTGCCGGGATGGGAAAAATAAAGCGATGTAAAATTTATCAGAATATTCTTCGTTCCGGGGGGCACCACAAGCTCGCTTCTGGCTGCAAGATCGATATGGTTGACATTATCAATAATCGCACTGACGATCGTAACCGGTGGCAGCTCGACTCTCTGCTCTATCTTTGAAGGATCTATCGTGACGACACCTCTGATGGTAGGGAACCAGAGCGTCCCGTCTGAAGACTTTATGACCGAAGGCTGAGAGCCGCCGTTACATTCACCTGCCGGCATTCCGTCCTCTTCCTTGAAAAGACGGTGGCTAAGTCTGTCGGCAACTCCGCTGATAAATTTTTCGGCATCCTTCTCCGATATAGTGAAAATTCCTCTGTTTGTAGAGAACCAGTAAGCCCCACTGCCATCCTGAACAATATCATGAACGGTATTGCTGTAGAGTCCATTGGCTTCATTCAGTTCCACTATCCCCTTTTCCGTTTTTATAATGATGCCTTGAGAAAGGGTTGTTATCCACATCCTGTCCTGTCTGTCAAAGAACAGTGCCGTCATTTTCGCATCCGGCTTTACAGGAATATTCCTGAATTCGCCGCTGTTGGCATCAAATTCAAAAACACCCTCCTTGAGAGAAAGAAGGTGCACAATACCTTTTCTGCTTTCAGCTATATCAAGTATGGATAATTCCCCTTTAATGATCTCATAAGAGGTCATCTGTCCGTTGTTCCATGTAAATACCGGCTTATGTGAGTGCCTGTCAGCTATCCAGATATTACCTCTCGAATCTTCAAAGAAAAGTGTGGGCGATACAGGGTGGGCTTCAGAAAAGTTCTTTCCGAAAGCATCAATATCATAGAATCTGCCTTTCTGGAAGATCTGAACCCCGTTCCTTCTGGTACCGACCCATATTCTCGACTGACTGTCGGCAAATATTGTGGCGATAGAATCGCTTCTAAGTCCGTCGCTCATGGTAAAGTTTGTTACAGTTTCGTCTTTTTTGAGAACATATATTCCCTCTCCGAATGTTGCGGCCCATATTTCTCCATCTGCCGTTTCAGTGAGTGAGCGGATGTTGCCTGTGTTAATACCTGCCTGAAAAACCGTTCCGTCACGCACAATGCACGCTCCGGTCGCCTCAGTACCGAACCAGATATTGCCTTCCCTGTCTTCAAATATCGAAATAATGGCTCCTGTCTTCGTGTTTGATTTTGAAAGCTTGGAAAACTTCCCCTTGAAAAATCTGATCAGATCACCTTTTTCCGTTCCTATCCACAAACTTCCAAGACTGTCGGCAAATACAGATCTGAGAGATTCATCCTTAAGGCCGTCTTCTGCAGTATAAATATAATCGAGCTTATCATCTTTTATAAGAGCAAGTCCTCTTTCTGTAGCCACCCATATCCAGCCGTTTTTGTCCTCGACTATTCTGTATCCGAATGCGAATATTCCGTCAACAGGGACAAATTTATCTTCTTCAAGACGGGAGACACCCTCCAGGGTTGCGGCATATATCTTCCCTTTTGAACTCATGAAAAGCGAATTGACAACATTGGAATTTATCTTTCCGCCTTCTTTCGTAAAAACGGTTTCAGATCCGTCAGTTGCAACTCTTATTATACCGGAACTGTATGTCCCCGCCCAGAGAACACCACTGCGGTCATAAACAAAATCTTTTATGAAAACACCGTCAAAAAGGGTTTTCTTTTCTTTAATATCAATAATTCCGGCGGCCGTTGAAAAAACTGTGTTTCCGTTTTTATGCTCAAATATTCCGGTAATATTCCTGCTTGAAGAATTCAGATGACCGTTCTCGCTCATCATGGTGAACTTTCTGCCGTCATATTTGACCAGTCCTTCCTGCGTTGCCAGAATAATATATCCCGATCTGCTCTGAATGATGTCAGCAACGGTGTTCTGAGGAAGACCTTTTGATGAATCAAAACACTCTGTTGTAAACCTGTTTATCTTCTGTTCCGGATTCAGCCCGTAAAGCGATTGAACCGTCAACAGAATTACCGACAAAACACAAAAAACATGTTTTGTTAATTTTGAAACCGCAAAATGTTCTGACATTTAAATCTCCTCCGGGAACAGAAACTAAAAATTATGTATAAATACCATAATACCGTAAAGCTAACAAGAAAATTCTATAACATATAATTTGAAAAATAATTTTTCTTTTATAATATGCTCTCGTTTTATTCGTTTAATAGGAGGAGAAAATGAAAATTACTGACAAAGCGGTTTTTGAAACAACCATGGGGAAGATCACTGTGGGTCTTTATGGCGAAGATATGCCCATTACTGTAAAGAATTTCATCAGGCATATCGATGCAAAATTCTATAACAAGCTGATATTTCACAGAATTATTGATGGATTTGTCATTCAGGGCGGAGGAATGCTTAAAGGAATGTACGAGAAAACCGCAATGGTCGAACCGATAAAACTCGAAAGGAATCCCAACATCCTTCACAAGAAATACACCCTTTCAATGGCTCGTACCAGTGAGCCCAACAGTGCTACAAGCCAGTTCTTCATCTGTACAGAGGACTGCCCTTCTCTTGACAACAACTATGCCGCTTTCGGAACAGTCACCGAAGGGATGGAGATCGTTGATGCA
>ERZ795059.600-NODE-600-length-45198-cov-16.941165_pt1 | contig 45198 bp, 34 predicted proteins | sample MGYA00375143_ERZ795059 | MGnify/ENA primary metagenome ERZ795059 (study PRJEB30188, sample SAMN05720168) | activated sludge metagenome | isolation source: Anaerobic digester | place: USA | collected 2015-01-07 ... | reverse complement strand
CGGCGATAGATTTTTATGATCGAGGAATAGGCAAATGGGGGATGGGGAAGAATATCGACAATGATTTTTACGTACAGGAACTGGGGACCGGGGACAGGCTGACGATAAAGAACACGACCGGATACGTTGGAATAGGAACAACCGGGCCGTCAACCGCGTTGCAAGTGGTCGGAACGGTTACGGCCACCGCGTTTTCTGGGGATGGCTCGGCGCTGACGAATATCAGCGCTGGCACGCACAACCACGACGCGTCGTATGTGAACTCGGGCGGAGACACGATGACGGGGCAACTCACATCGAGCGTGGCGGATGGAACGGCTCCGTTTGTGGTGGCATCGACGACGAAAGTGACGAACCTGAACGCGGACGCGTTGGACGGGCTGGATTCGACGGCGTTCATGGCGGCGACCGTAGACAACTGGGTTGACGCGGCTGGAGACGCGATGACGGGCGCGTTGAACATGGGCGGCAACGATATCAGCGATGCGGGAACTGTTACTGCGACGGATTTTGTGGGAGACGGTAGCGCGCTCACAAACATCAGCGCGGGAACGCACAACCACGACTCGAACTATGTGGGTGTCGGCGGGGACACGATGACGGGGCAGCTTACATCGACGGTGGCAACTGGAACCGCGCCGTTCGTCGTGGCATCGACGACGAAAGTGACGAACCTGAACGCGGACGCTCTGGACGGGCTTGACTCTTCGGATTTCATGTCGGCGACAGCAGACAACTGGGTGAATGCGGCGGGCGACGCAATGACGGGCGCGCTGACGATGAACAACGCCGCGCTGAATATGAGCGGAGCGAATGGAGATATCGTGTTCGACAATGCTGGCGGCTCAATCACGCTGGCGGGCGGGGGCATCACCGACAGCGCGGGGAATATAAATCTTAAAAAGAGTGTCAGGATAGATGCCGACGCGGATGTAAGCGGCGTGATATTCATTGATTCCGGATTGGCAAACGGTTATTACTCGGCGATAGATTTTTATGATCGAGGAATAGGCAAATGGGGGATGGGGAAGAATATTGACAATGATTTTTACGTTCAGGAACTGGGAACTGGGGACAGGCTGACGATAAAGAAAGACTCTGGATATGTGGGGATAGGAACAACCGGGCCGTCAAGCGCGTTGCAAGTAGCCGGCACAGTGACGGCCACCGCGTTCGCCGGAGATGGCAGCGCGCTGACGAATATAGCAGCGGGAACTCACAACCACGACGCATCGTATGTAAACGTCGGCGGGGACACGATGACGGGGCAGCTTACATCGACGGTGACAACCGGAACAGCTCCGTTTGTTGTGGCGTCAGCAACCAAAGTAACGAACCTCAACGTGGACGCGTTGGACGGGCTTGACTCTTCGGATTTCATGTCGGCGACCGCAGACAACTGGGTGGACATCGGCGGGGATACGATGACGGGCGCGCTGAATATGGGGACGAACGACATCACGAATGCGGGAACGGTGACCGCAACGGATTTCGTCGGGGACGGAAGCGCGCTGACGAATATCAGCGCGGGAACGCACAACCATGACGCAGCGTATGTGAACGTCGGCGGGGACACGATGACGGGCGCTCTTACATCGACGGTGGCAACTGGAACGGCTCCGTTTGTTGTGGCATCGACGACGAAAGTGACGAACCTGAACGCGGACGCGCTTGACGGACTGGACTCGACGGATTTCATGTCGGCGACCGCAGATAACTGGGTGGACGCGGCAGGAGACGCGATGACGGGCGCGCTGAATATGGGGACGAACGACATCACGAATGCGGGAACAGTGACGGCGACGGCGTTTTCGGGGGATGGCTCGGCGCTGACGAACATAGCAGCGGGAACGCACAACCACGACGCGTCGTATGTGAACGTCGGCGGGGACACGATGTCCGGACAACTCACATCGAGCGTGGCGGACGGAACGGCTCCGTTTGTTGTGGCATCGACGACGAAAGTGACGAACTTGAACGCTGACGCGCTTGACGGGTTGGATTCGACGGGTTTCATGTCGGCGACCGCAGACAACTGGGTAGACGCGGGTGGCGACGCGATGACGGGCGCGCTTACGATGAACAACGTCGTGATAAATATGAGCGGCGCGAACGCTGACATAACATTCGACAACGCGGGGGGCGCATTGACGCTGGCAGGCGGCGCAATTACCGACAGCGCTGGCAGCGTGAATATCAACGACGATGTCGATATCAACGGCGTTATACAGTCGAGTTTGCCGATAAACAATGTGGTGTTTCAACATGCGGCGCCGGGGAGGATGGCGCTGAACGCGACCGACAGCACGGAATCGGTGATATCGTGGTCGCCGTCGGGGCTGAACCTCGGATGGAACGTGTGGGAGGACGGGTTGTCTTGGCAGAACGGGAACGGAGCCGCGCCTTCCGCCGACTTGCGCATAAATAAAGGAACAGTCGGGACGGACAGGGCGTTTGAATTCATAGCCGCGCTGTCCGGAACCCCGCAGTTTTATTCAAAGCTGGCGATAACATACGCGGGGAAGGTCGGGTTGGGAACGTCGGCTCCGAGCTATAATCTGCATGTAAAAACGGGCGACGAGTCTTCCGTCATAGCTGTTGACAGCGGGAGTGGCTCGGCGCAGATTTCAGAGTTGACATTTTCCGACAGGGGAACCGCCAAATGGAGCATCTTGAAAGACACAGCGAACGGATTTGACATAACCGAAGAAAGCGTTGCTATGGGCAGGCTGCACATATCGCCGGGTGGCAACGTGGGCATAGGAACGACCAGTCCTGCGAACAAACTGGATGTAGAAGGATCGATGGCGGTCGGCGCGACATACTCCGGCACAAGCGCCGCCCCGGCGGACGGACTGATTGTCGAGGGCAGCGTTGGCATCGGCACAAATTCGCCAGCCGACAAACTCCACGTCGATAACAGCGACGCAAGCGGCAACGGCGCGTACTTTACCACCAGCAACACGGGCAATAATACCGGTCAGACGGTTTATGCGCTCAACGCCGGCGGCGGCTCTTCCCGCGCCGGGCGCTTCGAAAACAACAACGCCGCAAACACGGCCTGCTCGCTTTGGGCAAACAACACCGGAGGCGGCGAAGCCTTATGCGGAGAAATCAACAACGCTGCCAATTCCAGTACCGCGATAAAAATAGCCACTAATGGCGACGGCATGGCCGCATCATTTTCTTTGACTAAAGCCGACAATGCTAATAACGCTGTTCGCGTGACCCACGACGGCGTCGGTTCAGGCGACTCTGCCGGTATCAGGGTAACGACAACAAATACCGCTCACGGCATTGACTCCCGAACAACAGGCACAGCCGGCAGGGCTGGAAAATTCATTGTCGAAAATGTCGCAAACAACAATGATGTTCTTTATCTCGAAACCGCATACACCGGCGGCGGAACAACTGCAGGGCGGCTCATAGACACAAATAAGGGAGCCTATCTTACGAACGAGGGATCATGGGTCGCCGCAGGCGGTTTTTTGCCGAACTACACTTCTGCCGACACAGCGGTATCATTAAGCCAGACCAAGACTTTTACTCATGGCCTCGGCAGGCTTCCGGTTATGGTTCAGGCATGGATCAGATGCACGGGCGTCTATGGCGCTGGGAGTTACCCCGCTGACAGAGATGAATGGAAACCCATTTCGGCATTGTTTCGCGGCAGCGGCGGGGAGTATTGGGGTTCGGTCGTTGAGGCGATCACGGACACGCAAATTGTAGTAAGATCCGGCGATGGTTCGGTTTGGCATGGCCATCGACTTGATGATTATTGTAACACAGGCCTAATCAGAGTTATGGCATGGTGATTATCAAAATGGAATCTTAATTTCTTTTCAATCGGGTCGTTCAAAGTATTGCGGGAAACATTATTGGAGAGAGAGATAAAGTAAAATGGCGAAATAGCAACTTAGGAATATGTTATTAGAGGAGCAATAAGTGAGATTCAGGATATTGAGGGCATTGATTGCGGTCATAGCGGCGGCGATGGTTTGCGCGCCCGCGTTTGCCGGAACGAATAAAACGGGCGGCAACTATCAGATATTGCAGGACGCAGCCAACGCTGGCGGAGGGGCCGCGGCAGGCGGAAATTTTGAAATCATTTCTTCCGTCGGACAGCGCTCTAGCAACAGGCTGGCTACCGGCGGCGCTTTCTCTTGCGTGAGCGGATTGCTCGGCGCGGTCGACACAGACGTCCCGACCGTCTCAATTACCGGCCCGACGGCGAACCAATCCTTAAACGGCTCCGTGGCCCTCGTTGGAACCGCGTTCGACAGCAACGACATTCAGTGGACGCTCTACATCGGCCCCGGAGACGCCCCGACCGTCTGGACTCAGGTCGCGTCCGGCTCCGGCAACCGCGCTGTTTCTTACACGTTCGGCGCGTGGGATTCCTCGCGCTACGCGGGCCGCTACACGTATAAACTCGTCGCTGTGGACGCGCGTGGCAACGCTGCTCAGGCGACCGTCACTTTCAGCGTGGATTACACTCTGTCGATTTCCGGTTCCATCCCCGCGATGCAATGGGTCTTCATCGGCTTGCCTGCGGCCCCGGCGAATCCTGACCCGATTTCAATTTTCGGAAACGGCGAATATAAAGTGTTCCGGTGGAATCCCGAAGCGTCGCCCGACCCGCACACGGACAGGTATAGATATCCGGCGGCAATCGAGCCGGGATACGGTTTCTGGATAAAGTCTTACGGCGGCCCGTTGAGCTACTCATACTCTGCGTCGCGGACTCCGACAAGCGAGTTGTATTCGCTTCCCGTCAAGCCGGGATGGAACCAGATAAGCTCGCCATACGACGCGTCGTTCAACTGGGGCGGGGTTCAGGTGCGGAAGGCGGGGACTGTTTACGACCTTTCCACCGCCGCCGGAATGGGGTTGATACATCCGACGTTTTACACATACGACCAAGGGAGCGGCGCGTGGGTTCCCGGACATTCCGGTTCGACCATCGCTCCCCAGACGGGTTGCTACGTCCGCGCGTACGACGACGTGGAGCTGATGTTCGACCAGAGCGCGCGAGCGCTGTCCCGCATCGTGAGGCCCGTCGAGGAATTGCGCGTTGAAATTTCCGCCGCTGTCGGAGACCGCCGCGACTCCAACAATTATTTCGGGCTGTCAAACGCCGCGTCCGCCGAATACGACGTTCTCGACGCGGAGAAGCCGCCGCGAGCCATGAGAGACATCGAGGACGGCAAGCACATCTCCCTATATTTCCCCAAATCGAACTGGGCGCGGAATCCGGGCGACTACTCCGCAGATTTCAGGCCGACCGTCGCGAGGGCAGGGCAGTCGGAGTCTTGGGATTTCGCCGTCGAAACAAAACAAGTCGGCGAAAGGGTGGAGCTTGCATGGGATTGCGACGCGTTGCCGATTGACAAATATACATTCACGCTGGTCGACCTCGCGACAGGGGCGAGAGTAAACATGGCTGAACAGTGCGTGTACGCCTACGTCGCGGCGGGGGCGGGGTCGTCGACCGCCAGATTCAGGATAGAGATCGTAAAGCTCGGCGCGGCGTCGGTGGCGAAGACATGCTCGCTCAAGGCCGGATGGAACCTGATAAGCGTGCCGCTGGAGCCGGAAGCGACCGGGGCTTTGGTTCAACTCGGCGACAAGCTTCGGCTGGTGGATATTTATCAGTATTACGACGGCGCGTTCTACACTGGCGCGGAAGTGGACATACAGGCCGGACTGGGCTACTGGGCGCATGTGGCGGCGGACACCGAATTGGAGTTCTTCGGATTGCCGGTTGCTGAAGGGCAAACCGTCGCGACGCCGCTTGTCTCCGGTTGGAACCTCATCGGCAATCCGTTCGAGTCTCCGGTTCCGTGGGACGACTCGGTGGTTTTCAAGTGCGGCGGGACGGATTACGCGCTGTCGGCGGCGGAAGCGGCGGGATACGTGAGCGCGGCCATTTTCGAGTATGACGGGCGGGCCCACGTCCCGGCGGTGGAGTTAAAACCGTGGAAGGGATACTTCGTCAAAGCGTCGCGCGCGTGCGAGGTGATTCTGAGCAATGGCGGCGAATAAGGCGCTTGCGGTTGTCGCGGTTTTGGCGGTCGCCGCCGTTATCTCAGGATGCGGAGGCGGGGGAGGCGGCGGAGCGGCCGCGCCCACGGCGGCTCCAACTCTAGCATTTGTCAATCCGCAAAATGGCGCCTCGATCTCGGACATCGCTTTCAGAAGCGAGGATTTTCAGATAACCGCCGCGTTCTCAGGCTCCGGCCCGGCGAACGCGTCCACCCTCGCGGTCACTTTGAAGATGGACTCCGCCGCCGCGCAGAATATCTCGCAATACTTTTCCATATCGGGCGACACCATCTCAAGCTCAGGCATATATGAATTCAATAGGAGCCTTTTTCCTCTTGCTTCAAATGATGTTGTGAGGACGATGCGCCTGACCGCTTCCGTCAAAGACGCGGCTGGAAGAACTGCGACCTCGCAAATCGTGTTCGAAGTCTATCCCGACGCGGGCCTCCCGCCGCCGGGTTGATGTTATCTCGGATTCTTCATAAAAACTCAGAAAATCGAATCAGATGCGCGGGGGGGTATCGGGGATGACGCCGCCGGGAGCCTCCGGCAGGTAGTCGGGTTTCACTCTGAACTGAGCGGCGAAAAGGTCGTCCGAAGCGGTCGGCCTCTGCGTTTCCAACTGTTTAAGCATCGACCTGATGAACTCGCGTTTAGAGTCGTCCTCGTGAGGACACCCGGCTTCCAAACTTGCGATGTTTTGCTCGTCGGCGAACTTCTTCACCGTGTGGTCTCTGATGTAGTAGAGGGGGCGGATGAAATGGTATTCGCCTTTAAAAAGCTCCTGAACCGGGAGCATGGCGGCAACCTCCCGGTTGTAAAACAAGTTGAGAAGGAACGATTCAACGGCGTCGTCCCTGTGATGGGCGAGGATGATTTTCCGGCAGTCTAGAGACTGAGCGGTTTCCAGAAGGGCCTTGCGGCGCTTGCGGGAGCACAGGAAACAGGGTCGTTTTTTCTGCCCGGTCGATTCGGCGAAGATGTCGGTTTTTACAATGTGGATGTCGAGGCCGGAACGGGAGAACCATTCTCTGATCGGCTCCGAGTCGTGGCCGGGGGCGCCGATGTCGATGTGAGCGTATTCGACGTGGAAATCCGGGGTCATCCTCACGAACGGGCCTCTCAGCAGCCGGGTCATAACAAGGCTGTCGCGCCCGCCGGACACCGCCATGAGAACGCGGTCGCCGGGGGATATCATGTTGAAATCGACCGCCGCTTTTTCCATCCACTTGCGAAGGTGTTGTTCGAGAGGAGTCATAAGATGCCGCCGGTTGAAACGGGGAGAGGGGTTTTCACGCGCCGGGTTTCGAGCGTTTTTTTCGAATGGGCCTAAAGGAGAACTTAGGCGCGCCGCAGGATGTGCAGAAGTCCGGACACTTTTCATCAGGATAGATTGTGCTTTCAGCCAGAATCTCGCAGAGCCGGCATTCCCAGCTTGTCACGGCGCGAATGTCCGCCCCGCATTTGCCGCAGAAACTGTGGCCTTCCTCGCCTTCGTGCCGGCAGTTCTTTCTCTTCTCCAGCATCGGGACAAGCTCTTCTTTAATGAATTCGACAAGTTCCCGTATCATAGGTTGATTATATGCTGGAGCCGCTTCCCGCGCAACAGCGCGAGGCAGGCGCGCGGTTCGCGCTCTTCTCGGAATGTTGTTGATGAAAGAGCGCCCGAAAAGGTATTATTCATAGGAAGCGCGCGCAAACGCGGCGGGAACGCGGACAGTATGGCGAAAACGAAAACCGAGACACATGGAGCGGACGCGCGCGCGGCGGGCCGGATTGTGGACGCGCATGTCCATATTATCCCGCCGGAGCGGATGGCGGGGCTGATGCGTTGGATTCACCGCGCTTTCCCCGGCCACCCTGTCCCCGCAGATATCGACTGCGAAGGCGCTCTCGCGGACATCGAGGCGGGGGGCGCCCGCAGGTTCTTCAACATGGCGTATCCTCTCACGCCGGACGAGACGGACGCGCTGAACCGTTTCAATTTCGAGTTGACCCGCAAACTGCCGCAAGCCGTCGGCTGGGGTTCGCTCCACCCGGAGAACCCGGACCGCGCCGGGATAACCCGCAGATGCCTGTCCGAACAAGGTTTCATCGGGATGAAGTTCCACCCATTCGTTCAAAAGTTCTCGATATTCGACCAGAGGATGACGCCGGTGTATGAGACGCTCAGTGAGATGAAGCGCCCGCTGATTATCCACACCGGTTTCGACGAGTTTTACCGAACGTCGATGCCCGCGCGCGATGTAAGGCGGCTGATATCCTCTTATCCTGACATGCCGCTGGTCATCTCCCACATGCTTTTTCCCGACATCGGCGGCGCGTTCGACATAATGGAAGAGTTCCCGTCCGCGCTGGGCGATTTGACCAACGTGCCCGGCGCGTTGCGGCTCCTCGCGTTTTCTAAAGGCCTAGCGTTTCACGAGACGCCGGAAATGGCCGCTCTCGAAAAAAGAATCCCGGCGTTCGCGGACAGGTTGCTGTTCGGCTCCGACCATCCGGCGGGCATGGGCGGGTACGGCGAGATATACGGCGATTTCTTCAATATCCGGATGGCGGAGCGGGACAGGGAATCGATACTTCGCGGCAACGCGGAGGCCATTGTGGAGCGCTATCTTCCCGGCAGATGGGACTGAACGGCAGCGGCGGATAAATTAAGGACGGAGAACAATTCGCTATGAAGATATCAATCGGAGGAATGTGGCGCGGCAGGCCTGACCCTTCGCGCATAGGCGAGAAAGAGGGCTGGTTCGCCGAGGAGAACAGCGGCGCGGGCGTGCCCGGATGGAGCGCCGCGAAAGTCCCCTCCTGCTGGAACTGCGACCCCAAGTTAGAGCGGTACGAAGGGACATTCTGGTACGCGACGGACTTTTCAGCGCCCGAAGACAGGCCCGCGCGCGAGACCGAAATTTACATCCGTTTCCTTGCCGCCAACTATCTATGCCGCGTGTGGCTCAACGGCGCGCCGCTCGGCGAGCACGAAGGCGGTTTCCTCCCGTTCGAGTTCAAGGCTCCGCCGGAATGTTTCGGCAGGGTCAACCGGCTTGTCGCGATGGTGGAGAATTTCCGCTCTCCACGAAGGATCCCCGGCGAGGTTTTCGACTGGTTCAACTATGGCGGAATAGTCAGGGATGTCGAGATTCACACTCGGTCCCCCCGCCGGTTCGACGCCGTCAGGATAACCACCGAACTGAGCGCAGGTGGAGGGGCGGTCGCGAGGATCGAATACTCCCGCAAATTCGCGTTCCCTTTCGATTGGCGGTTGACGGACGCAGACGGCGCGGTCGTCGCTTCAGGCTCGGTGGAAAGCGCGTCGCCTGTCGGCAGCATCCGCATCAGCGTCGAAAACGCCAGACTGTGGAGTCCGGACGACCCGCATCTGTACGCACTCGATCTGACTCCCCGCGAAGGCTCGGACGCCGACCCGTTCTCGGCGCGCGTGGGAATCCGCGAGATAAAAGCTGACGGCGCGAAGCTATTGCTTAACGGCAAACAGATAAAACTGCGCGGCGTCAGCCTCCACGAGGAGCAAGTCCCGCACGGGAGGTCGATGCCTCCGGAGCGGCGGCGCAGGGACGTCAGGGATATAAAGGCTCTGGGTTTCAACGCGCTGAGGACGGCTCACTACACGCACGACGAGGCTCTGCTCGACGCGGCGGACGAGGAGGGCCTTCTGGTTTTCGAGGAAATCCCCGTATATTGGGATTTGGATTACGCGAGCGAAAAACTGCGCGGGACAGCCGCCAAAATGACCAGAGACATGATATCGCGCGACTTCAATCATCCCTGCGTCATCCTGTGGTCGGTCGGCAACGAAGTCCCGGTCGAGAACCCCCGCTGCGACAGCCTGATGAGAGAGTTGATGGAGCTCGCGCGCGCCCTCGACCCGACGCGGCTCGCCTCCTACGTCTCCTGCCGGTTCATCTCGGACACCACCCGGCGCGCGTCCGACGTCTGCTGCGTCAACTGTTACGTCGGTTGGTACTACGGAGAAAAGAAGTCGCTCGCCCCGCTGTTGGAGATGACCCGCACGACCGCCCCTGACAAACCGTGGATCGTCACCGAGTTCGGCGCCTGCGCCAAGTTCGGATTCCGAAACGCCGCAAACGTCAAATTCTCCGAAGAGTTCCAGCGCGATTTCCTTTCCCACTATATCGCCGTCCTCAACGGCATGGACTGGATTTCGGGTTGGTTCATCTGGATTTACAGGGATTTCAAAAGCCCCATCCGGCTGAACAAATACCAGAAAGGTTTCAACCGCAAAGGCATAGTCAGCGAAGTGAACGAAAAGAAGATATCGGCGGAAGAAATGTCGAAGATAATCAGAGCGGAGAAGAAGACGCGGCCGCTCTCCGGAGCGGGATGGAAAGCCGGGCTTTGCGTCGCGCTCGAAAAGGCCGCGTTCGGGATTGCGATGCCGTTCATTTCGAAATCCCAGCGGGATCAGTACAATAAATATTACAGGCGGGACGCGGAGCTGTAGAGTTTGCGAATGCCGACGCGCGCCGCCGGGAGGCGTCTGCCATGAAATTGAGAACCATTGCGGGGCTTTACGCGATAGCCGTTTCTATCTTTATGTTCTGGATATGGATGTATTTTGCGATAACGAACACCGTGCCGTTTTTCGAGGAGCGGCCGCTGGAGATGTCGCTCCACATAGCGGCGGAGATGATGACGTGCATGGCGCTGCTGGCGGGCGGCATAGGGTTGCTGAAAAGCATATCATGGGGCCGTAGCGTTTATTTCCTCGGCATGGGCATGCTCGCGTACGCGCTGGTGAACAGTCCGGGGATGTACGTCGAGAGCGGAATGACGCTGATGGCAGCAGTCTTCCCGCCATCTCTCATCGTTGCGGTCGTTTTTATTGTCGTTCCGTTGATAAAAATGGCAAAAGACGATTTCTGACGCCGGCGAACCGGATGCGGGAGCGGACTAATGGAAATCATTCCGATTAAATATGGAAACCTGATGGGGTCGCCGGACATGAAGGCGGCTTTGTTCGCGGCGGGAACATCCACCCCTGAGGCGGACGCCGTGTGGGACGACCTCGCGGCGATTAAAATCCGCATGGGCCAGAACGGGGCTTCAACCTCCCTGCTGATTAAGGAGAGCGGACATTCCTTGTTTCCGGCGGCGGTTGACCTGTCATTCATCTGCGCCGACCCGCAGATGAGAGGCGAAAAATCCGTCGCCGCCGCGCTCGCCGCGCTAGAAACTCTGGGGATTGCCCCCGGAGATTTGAAAAGTCTTTTTGTTACACATTCCCACGCCGATCATTTTGATCCCCGGCTTCCGGCGCTGTTGCCGAACGCGCGCGTTTTCGCTCATCCCGATTCGCGCATCCCCGGAGCCGAACCTCTGGAAATGTCGTCGCTGCCCGCATGGATGTCCTGTCTGAACACGCCGGGGCACGGAACGCCCCATTGCAGCTACATATTCGACGCGCCGCAGTGGGACCTCGCCATCGCCGCCGCCGGAGACCTCGTCATGAGCCATGCCCACTACCTGAGCATGGGCAAGCCCCTTGCGTACGCAGACCCTGAAGCCGGGCGCGCCAGCGTCCGCGCGCTCCTCGCCGCCCTTTACGCCCGCAACCTCAAATACCGCATGATTATCCCCGGCCACGACATGCCTTTCTTCGTCTGACCATGAACGCAGAAGCGCAGTTTGAATCTTGATTAGCGGCCCCAGAAATAGCCGTTGCTGTTTTCTATACAGCCTCTTATATGCGTGAATAGCCTCTAATATATTGATAAAGAGTTAATATTTGCTAGGTGGCATACATAATATTGTTTTTGCCTATGCCTAAAGAACAGCTAAAAACAATGTGGTGCTTTAGACTGCGGCGATTCATCGCCGCTCTGCCTTTGCCGGGAATTCATTCCCGGCTCCAGTGTAGAGTGAGAACGCTGATTCCTGCCACCGTACCAAATTGTAAAGTGCTGATTTGGTATTCATATACTTTCAAAAGTTCTCCCCAATCAGCGATTCTGTGTTAAGATATTAAAAATAACGACCGTGGAGATAACGATGAACGGCACAAGAACTCCCTGTATAGTTTGTAAAAACACAGATGCTTCAACTATTCAAAGACCAAGAGAGAGCATGGTTAAATATAAATGTCCGACTTGCTCAGAATTTACATCCTCTATGACAATGGAAGCGATGTTAAAACACGAAGAAAACTATTCAGGCAAGAGACATATAATATCTGGATATATCAGAATTTTGCATGATATTTACAATGAAACATTCGACATGGATACAGCCTCAATTGAAAAGTTGTTGAACAATGAAGACCCAAGAATAATTGTTCCAAGAACCATCGACGACAAATTAAACATGATTTTGTTTTATATCAAAAGAAAAACATCGTATCCATCAGAGAATGTAAAAATAAACAACCTTAACGATTATTCAATCTGTTTTGCAAAAAGCAAAAACGAATTCACATACTATCTTGACCATTTGAAAGAAAAAGGTTTAATAAGCTTGCAAAACGAAAATGGCAACCTGCGGACATATCATCTCACGATAAAAGGTTTCGACTATTTATCAAAGCTTCAAGATTTTAACATCCATTCAAATAGATGCTTCGTCGCAATGAGCTTCAAGCCCGAATATGAAAATATTTATACTAAAGCAATTAAACCAGCTATTGAAAAAGCAAAGTATATGCCGATAAGAATCGACGAAGAGAATTCAAAGAAACCGGATATTGAGGTGAATATAGACGATAGATTGATTGCCGAAATAAGGATGTCAAGATTCATGGTTGCTGATTTCACAGGACAAAGCCTGAACGTATATTATGAAGCCGGATTTGCCTACGGACTGGGAATGAAAGTGATTAGGTGCTGCGAAATAAACGCCATTAAGAATGGGGCTTTGCCTTTTGACACGAGAAATAGGGACCATCTTTCTTGGGAAGATGGGAAGGAAGAATTATTTCTTGATTCTCTTTACCATAGAATAGTCGCTCTTTTGGGTGAAGGAACCTTTAAGCCGGAATGATACAATAACTCTTCGTGTCAGGCGGCAAACGCAATAAATGCATTTGATTCGTAGGGGCGATTCGCTGAATCGCCCTTCCTGTCCCGCGACGCGTTTTCATCAGGGCGACCCACCGGGTCGCCCCTACAATTTGCCTGCAAATTCTACGATGTCCCGGTTTTCGTTAATATGTCACATGCTCGCATCGCGACTTTTGTTCTAACTCTAATACTGGCAATAGAGGGAATGATGGTGATTCTTAATACCCACAAAGACACGAAGGCGCAATTATAGCGAAGGGTTTGGGGTTAGGGTAGCCAGAGGGGGGGGGAAGCGGCGGCGGAGGCTCCGACTATGGCGGGGAAGGGCGGGGTGTCCTTGTCGGACAATTTTACCCAGATGTTTCCCAGATATGTGAAGACGAAAGAATCGTCGTCCCGGCCCCATGCTAGGGAATCAAACTGTATGGCCGCGCCTGCGGGCGATTTAAAAGCGTTTTTCGATGTTTCTCCGGAAGCGACGTCCGCGACGTAAAACAAACCGTCGGCGGAACGCTCGTCGTAAACGAGAATTTTTTTGCCGGTGGGTGAAAAGCTGAATGCCGCGCCCCGCATCGCCGCGAAAGACGGCGTTCCTCCGTTTTCATCCGATGGCCTCAACGGAATGGAAACGCTTGATACGCCGCCGCCGGAAGGGGCGGCGCGGTCGAAGCACAGCCGGGAAGAGCCGTCTCCCGGCGGGCATTTTTTGAGAGCCACCCACAGCGAACCGTCTGCGGGATTCCACGCGGCGGAATGAAAGTCGGAGGTCAGCCGGGGAGCGAAAGACGAACCGTCGGAAGTATTGATAATCAGCAACTTGCGTTCCAAGTTCGAGAGCGAGATTAGGACTATGGCGGCGGCGGACGCGTCGGGCGACAGCGCCGGGCGGGCGAGAGCGTCCGGCGTTGAGTAAACCGCCCTCGGTTTTTCCTGCGAAAAATTGTAGATAGAGAGTTTAGAGACAGTCGCGCCGCGGTCGATGAAGGCCAGAGCGCCGCCGGAATGAGCGGCGGACGGCTGAGCGCCCGGAAAGAGCGCGGAGACTCCGGTCTCGGCTGGCCTAGAACGAGACAGCGTCCGACCTTCCGACTCGAACACGATTTCGCCTTTGATTTTTTTCCGCAGATCGAACAGCGTTGATGCGCTGAATCCTGTTTCGTCTGAATGGATGTCCGCCATGCCGGCGAGCATTTCGACTAGTTCCTCGGAAGGAAGCGGCAGGGGGGACAGAGACCATTCTGCGGCGGGGAGAGAAATGAGCGCGGGGCGGTCCGCTTCTTCGGCGGCAAAGGCGCTGGAACACGCGAACCCGGCGCCGATCACAGCCGCAAGCGCGAGCGCGATGATGTGTTTTCCGGATGCGAGAGCCACGCGCGCCTCCGGGACCGAAGCCCCGTCAGAACATTGTCACTGTGTTTGCGATCATCTTGTATTCGGGGAATATCCTAGCGAAATCCGGTTCGAGGCTGTTAAAAGAAATTATGTACTCGATGCCGTTTGATATGACGATAATCATGTATTGTTTTGAGACGAGTTTGGACGGCTGGGCGTCGGGGCCGGAGCCGCCGGGCGCGGTCGTTTTGATGATATTCGCGTATTCGTGCGTCGAGATAATCTCCTGAGCCGGCAACCCCTGATGCGTGATGGCTTTGCGGCTGGCGATGTTGTATCCCGCGGACATTAGCATTTGGACGCTGTTTTCGATGTGGGCCTCGACGGACATCGAGGCGGAAGAAGCGGAGAGAGAGCGGCAGACGATGTTAAGACCGGAGCCTGAGCCGGGGTCGGGGGGGGATTTTTCGATGGCAAGGTGGAGCGAGGTTTGAGATTTGCGGACGGAGTAGCGCCACGACGCGTCCGGCTTGCGCGCAGAGAACCGCCAGTGATAGTCGATATACAGGTTTTCGTCCGCCTCCGTCGCCGCCGGAGGGGTCAGAGGATTGCCCCCGCCGCCGGGCTGATACGCAGGCTGGGGCAGCGCGCGGTCGATGTACAGCAGCCTGTGCAACTCACGGAACTTCTCGTGTGACACGACCGATTTCACATCGCCCTTCTCATACGCCGAAAGGATATCTTTGACCCCGTCGAAACCGGGGCCGAGTTCGACAGACTTTCGGAAGTGCCTTAACGCCATTTTCTCGAACCGTTCGGCGCCCTCTTCCGAAACGCCCTTCATGTTGTTCCTCAGCCGGTCGTATCCCACGCCGATTAGGAAAGAGATGTCCGCCATCGCGGAGCCTGAAAGCCCTTCGGCCTTTTCCGCCGCCCGGATAGCTGCGTTGAAATAGTAGTCAACTCGCTCCACGCAGTCGAAACTGAAACCGGAAGGGTTGGTGGCTGAGGAAAGCTGGAGCGCGGCGGACACCGGGCAGATGTCGATGTAGCTGTACGCTATCGCCACGAGGAAAAGAACGCGGTCTTTCGCGTTGGGAACCGTCTTGACGACCATTTCGAGGTTGGCGAACGCGCGGTGCGCCCGCGCGATGGTCTCCATGTTTCCGTCAGCCGTTCCTTTGAGAGCTATTCCGTTCACATATTCGATTTCGCGCGCGACGTCCTCCGAGCGGGGAACCTGCGCCCCGGCGTAAGCGGCGAAAACGACCGCCAGCGCCAAGCACGCGCAGAGCGTCCGCGCGCCCGCCGCAAAGCGGCGCGCTTCCCGCGCGGGAGCGCCTTTCATGTATGTCCGACAACTGCGTTTCAGCATTTCAGTCGCGCGTCCTTATATATCCCGCATAATCGAGATTCATTCTAAAATAAACAAATAGATTTTACAATTGCCGAACAAACCCCGGCCGGGCAGAAATCAGGAAGAAAGTGGTTATATGGCTAACTGGGAGACCGCCGGTATACATGGGATAGGTTTTGATGATGTGACGTTGAAAGGGATGGGAGGGGGCTGAAGTGGCGGCATTGTTGCGGGAGGCAGAGCCGCATTCGGGACATGTTTCGGAATATGAGAGCGCGGCGGCGCGGCGCTCAGATTCTTTTCTGAAACAGAGCTATGTCGAAATCTTCGCCGAACTTGCGTCCCGCGTTGCGTATGCGGCCCGCTTCTTCAAAACCGTTTCTTTCATGGAAGCGAATGCTCGGTTCATTCTTGGAAGAAACGCTTGCCACCAAGTTGTCAACTCCGGCGAGTTTGGCGTCCGCGGACATCCTATCGAGGAGCGCTTTACCCAATCTATTGCGGGTGTGTTCAGGGTCTAAAAAGTATGTGACTTCTGCGGTTCTTTTTACAGCGTCTCCGGGATGAAATTTCTTTAGCAACGCGAAGCCGATAGCCCGGTTGTTTTCGCCCTCCGCGCAGTACGCGCAAATGATATCCGGACCGTTCAGCAGAAGATTGAAGCGCTCTTCAGGCCATATCGTGGATGAATAAGCGGCAAAGCTGTTTTCAACGTAATGCGAAAATATTCTGATTACATCCGCTTTGTGTTTCAATTCCAGTTTCACGATGTTAAAATCCATTTTTCGCCTCCGTCATGCCGGTTAATTTTATCAGACAGTCGCCGGGTTTTCATGTCTGGTTCGCAGGTTTTTTATTGCACAAGCATAGTATTTTAGAAATTCAAAGGATGCGTGGCGGGAGAATATATGACTTGGCATTTTGAGAATTTGTATTTTAACAAGAAGCAGAAAAAAGATACGGATGATTAATCGTCCTGCAAACCGCCGATAAATTAAAGAACGGAATTCTTTGATCCCGAATCAGACAGCAGGGGTAGGGTTTGGCGAGTTATATGCCGAAGGCTTGCCGCGCGCCGCTAATCAGGAGGGCGGAGCCTGCGAAAACGAGCAGGGAGAACACAAAAACGCGGAACGCGCGCTCGGGCATGCGGCTGTGAAGCTTCTCTCCTATGAAAACGCCAATAAGAAGCATGGGGACGAGGGCGATTATGGCTTTAAGAGTGCTGGCGTCGTGGCGGCCGGCGACGATGTGAGTGGTCATTATTATTCCGTTAAGAACAAGCCAGAGAACAGAGAGGGTGGCGCGGAAGACGCCTTTGTCGGAGAGTTTTTTGCTTGAGTAATAAACAATCATGGGGCCGCCGGAGCCATAGACGCCCTGAATGAAACCGCCGCCCATGAGCCAGATGGCGGATTTCAAGCGGGACATCGGAGGCGGGGCCGCCGCTTTGTCCGCCCCGGTCGCCATGCGGGTCAACTCCCATGCCGAGAAACACAGCACGAAGACGCCGTATGCAAGTTTCAGCCACACGCTGCTCGCTATGCTGAACACCAGAATGCCCACCGCCATGCCAACCATCGCGAAGGGGAGTATGCCGTACATCAGTTCGGCGGCGGGAACCATCTTTCGTTCTTTGACGACCCGCGCGATTCCGCCCATCAGCTCGAAGGTGTCTGTCTTTTTGTAATGCCGCGCGACGATGTACACGCTTATGGCGAGGTTGATGGGGACGAGCACTGTGACGAGCCACGGGATTTCAAAGAAGTTGGCGGCGATGGTGACGGCTATGATGATGCCGCCGAAGCCGGTGATGGCCTCGACGATGTTCGCCAAGAGGACGGCCAGAATGAGGATGATGAAATTCGCGTCCGGCATTTAGCAGAAGCAGCCTTTCCAGCCCGATTTCGGTCCGCATCGGATACGGATGCGGTTTTGCGCGAGCCGCGCGCGGCCCCGAGCCATGGCTGAATATTGTAATGCAAAAACTGTCGCGCAAGAATAGCGTCTGGGGATATAAATTGAGCGGCAGCGCCGATGCTCACAGCCCGAAGTGTTCCGGGCGGGCGAAGGTGATGAACGCGGCTAGAAATGCGAGAGCGGCGACGAGCGCCATCCTTATTATCGTCGCTTCCATATCCGTTCTGTTTTCGGTTTCCATGACGCGCCTCCGTGTCTTTTTCCCGAATGATAGCGGCGGGGTGCGACAAAATAGCGGGGGCGGGCGCGGAACGAGGAAAATAATTTTACATCGCGCGCGTATTCTTATATGATAGGGCGCGTGAAAAAACCGCGTCCGCGCGCCGCGCGGGCTGCGGCTCATCCGGAAGGAGCGGCGGTTGATGGGAAAATCGAAATACTTCAAGAACAAAGAAGAGTTCGTCAAAGTGATGACCGCGCTGTGCGACAGGCTGAAATGCGATCCGAAAGTGGGCGCGGACGTGGCGAAGGCCAACGTAATCGTCAGGTTCGAGTACAGCGACCCGGACGCGGCCGTCACCATAAACGGCCGGGACAAACCGGAGACGCCCGGAGATTTCATAAGCTACTGCTGGGACTCGAAGACGCCGGAGCCGGATGTGGTGATGATAAACTCGGCGGACTTCAGCCACCGGTTCTGGCATGGCAAGGAAAATCCGATGCTGGCCATAGCGATGGGGAAGATGAAGACGAAGGGGGACGCCGCCAAGGCGCTCGCTTTGCTTCCGGCAATCAAACCGGCTTTCAAGATTTATCCTGAAGTGCTCAAGGAACTGGGAAGGAAAGACCTCGTCCTGTGACAGGCGCGGCGCGCCGGAACCGGACAGTTTGAGAAGATTAAATAAAGGAGGGCGGCAATGATTCATAACTACACCAAACGCGAGGACCTTGTGAATTTCCTCAAAGGAAAATCAGTCGAGGTCCGCAAGGAAATCATCAAGCTTGTGGTCACGGCAGGCGGCGGCCACGTGGGCGGCGGGTTGTCCATGACTGAAATTCTTCTGGCCATGTACTACCACGTGCTGAACATCGACCCGAAGAACCCGAAAAAGGAAGACAGGGACAGGTTCATCCTCAGCAAAGGGCATGGCGGAGTGGGCATCTGCCCGGTTCTGGCCGATGTCGGCTACTATGATCACTGCATGATGGACGACTTCAACCAGTACCTTAGTCCGTTCGGGATGCACCCGGACATGCACAAGGTTCCGGGAATAGACATGAGCACGGGGTCTCTGGGGCACGGGTTGCCGATCAGTGTGGGGCTGGCTCTCGGCGCGAGGCTCAAAAAAGCCTCGTGGCGCACGTACTGCCTGCTGGGCGACGGCGAATGCAACGAAGGCACGGTGTGGGAGGCCGCGATGGCCGGCGCTCACTTCAAACTGGGCAACCTCACCGCGATCCTCGACCGCAACCGCCTCATGCTCGACGGCCCGGTCAACGAAATAATGGAAATCGACCCGATAGAAGACAAATGGAAAGCTTTCGGATGGGACGTGCGCATCATCGACGGCCACGACTATAATCAGCTCATCGACACGTTCGAGTCGCTGCCGCCGATCAGCTCTCAGAAACCCGTCTGCGTCATCTGCAACACCACAAAGGGCAAAGGCGTCTCCTACATGGAGAACCAGACCAAATGGCACTACGGCGGCCTTGACGAAGCCACCGAGAAACAGGCTTGCGACGATATCGACAAAATCTGCCTGCCGTAAGCAGGCTCATTTCCGACAGGGAGGAATATCAAAATGGCAGGCGGACTGGCTTACACGACAGACGATTTAAATGATCTCACACAGGCTCAGATATTCGGCAAAGTGCTGATGGACCTCGGCTCTCAACATCCAGAGATAGTGGCTCTTAGCGCCGATCTGGCCAAATCCACGAAAGTCGGCGATTTCTTCGCCAAGTTCCCGGAGCGCTCTTTCAACTTCGGGATAGCCGAACAGAACATGATCGGCGCGGCCGCCGGGCTGGCTCTGGCGGGCTTCAAACCTTACGCCGCAACTTTCGGCTGCTTCGCTTCTATGCGCGCATGCGAACAGGTTCGCACCGACCTTTGCTACCCCAAGCTCAACGTGAAAATTATCGGCACACACGCGGGCCTCAGCATGGGCAACGGCGGCACAACTCACCACGCCACCGAAGACATCGGCATATTCCGCACTTTCGCCAATATGACCGTGATGGTTCCTGCGGACGGCCTCGAAACGGCGAAGGTCATCTCGGCTTCTATCGACCATGACGGCCCGATGTACATCCGCGTTGGCCGCGGCTTCGAGCCTCCGGCTTACGACTCTCTCGACTACGACTTCACAATAGGCAAAGCCATCGAGATGCGGCCCGGAGCCGACGCGACGGTTATCGCCTGCGGAATGTGCGTTCTACAGGCTATGGAAGCCGCCGAAGACTTCGCCGAAGACGACGGCCCGGACATCCGCGTTATCAACATTCACACCGTAAAGCCCATAGACAAGGAAGCCATTATCAAGGCCGCCGAGGAAACGGGCGTCATTATCACGGCAGAAGAACACAACATCATCGGCGGACTCGGCAGCGCGGTCGCGGAAATCCTCGCGGAAGCAGGTTTCGCAGGCTCGGTGAAGTTTAAACGCGTGGGCATCCCGGACGTGTTCTCCGTCATCGGATACCCCGAAGACCTGTATGCCCATTACAAGATAGACCAAGCGGGAATCTACGACAGCATCTGCGACTTGATGGGGCTTGAGAAGAAGGAGCGCGACGACGAGCATTGATTCGTCACAGCCTCGCGAAATTGATGAAATAAAAAAGCGGCCCGGACAGGGCCGCTTTTTTTATTGGCGCCGCCAGTTGTGGCGCCGCTTGCTTAGCCTCTGAAGAAGATGAACGTCACGATTGCGAAAATCGGGAACAAAATACAGATGGACCAACCCATGTAACCAATGAAGGACGGCATGGGGACTTTATTTTCCTCGCAGATTGATTTGACCATAAAGTTGGGAGCGTTGCCGATGTAGGACATTGCGCCGAAGAACACCGCGCCCATAGCGATGGCAAGAAGAATGTGTTGCGGCACGCAGCCGCCGTAAACCGCCACGCAACCGGCTCCGCCCAGCGTTTTGCCGAGGGACAGGAATGTCAGATACGTCGGCGCGTTGTCGAGGAAGGCGGACAGCACGCCCGTCATCCAGAAGTATTGCCACGCGTGAGACAGAGACAGCGCGCCCGTCATTCCTTTGTATTCAAGTATGTTCAGCGCGGGTATCATGCACGCGAAGATAGCCGCGAAGAGAACCGCCACTTCTTTAACCGGGAACCACGAGAACCCGTTTTCCTCTCTCAGCGGCTTCGGCGTGACTTTCAGAGACAGGAATGCCATCAGCGACATCAGGACGACTTGGATGGCGTCTCTGATGAAACCGAGATGTTCCATGCTTCGGAGGACAGTTCCGTAGAAAATTACAGTTCCCATGACTCCGAGAAGGAAAATAAAATTATAGGAGCCGAGGATGGCAAACTTCTGTTTCGGCTCATTCGGGGCGTCTGCGGGAACTCCACCGTCTTTCTTTATCATTATGGAATCGACCAAGTAGAACAGAGCCAAAAGGATGCCGATTGCGAACGCCCAGCCGGGGAGCATGTGGATGAGAGTCCACTCAAAGGGCACTCCCTGCAGGAAACCGAGAAAGAGGGGAGGGTCTCCCAGCGGGGTTAGCGAGCCGCCGATGTTGCTGACCGTGAAAATAAAGAATATGAAAATGTGCAGCTTGGTCTTTCTATTTTTGTTTATCCGCAGCATCGGCCTGATGAGAACCATCGAAGCGCCGGCGGTCCCGATGAAGCTTGCTATCACCGAGCCGATGAGCAGAAACAACGTATTGGTCATCGGCGAACTTTTGAACGAGCCGCGAACCAGTATGCCGCCCGATATCACGAACAGGGAGCCGACCAGCGCAATGAAAGAGCAGTATTCGACGAACACGTGAATCGTTTTTTCCTGAAGGGTTATGAACATCAAAATCGCCATCGGCAGTCCGAACAGGAGGCTGACCTTCGGGAAATTGTGATGCCACCAGTGGCCGTTTATGAGCGGGATTATCGCTATTGAAAGCAGGATGCCCGCGAATGGGATAATCCAGAAGATGGAAATATTCACAGGGCCGTGATGGCCACCGCCGTGGACATCGTCTGCCTCATGGCCAGCTTCCGCGTCCGGAGCGGGCACGTAATCCGAATGGCCCTCGGCGGCTGCGGCTGCGGCGATGAGTGATATGCCGGTCGCATGATGCCGCGTCGTCGAGTCGAAAGCTTGAGAAAACATTGAAATAAGAATCAGAGCAGGAACAAGCACAGCAGCTTTCAACATGGTTCTGGCTATCATCGATAATCTCCTTTTCGTTCCGGCGTCGAATTCAGCGCAATACGGAACTAACCCCGGGCGGCTGGCGGCGACTGGTATTCTTCGCCGTCCGTCGTCGAGCGTTCAAATCAGTTAATTCTGATTATCGACTCAACCGTATGATATTATAGAAAAAAGAGGGGTGACCGTCAATTATCAGGCTCATAAGGCGCGCACAACTAAAAAACCCCGCTTTTCAGGGCGGGGCTTTTAGATATCCTTGATATCGGCGATTTCCAGCATTATCCTCTGTGGAAGACGAAAGTCGCTAACAAGAAAAGCGGGCCGAGTATCCCAATCGACCAAACCATATAGCCGAGGAAGGAAGGCATAGGAACCTTGTTTTCCTCGCAGATGGATTTGACCATGAAGTTGGGGGCGTTGCCGATGTAGGACATTGCGCCGAAGAACACCGCGCCCATAGCAATGGCGAGAAGGATGTGCTGAGGCACGCAGCCGCCGTACACAGCCACGCAGCCGGCTCCGCCGATAGTTTTGCCGAGGGAGAGGAATGTCAGATATGTCGGCGCGTTGTCCAAGAAGGAGGAGAGGCCGCCTGCCATCCAGAAATACTGCCATGCGTGAGTGAGCGTAAGCGCGCCTGTCTGGCCCTTGTATTCAAGAATGTTCAGGGCAGGGATCATGCAGGCGAATATCGCCGCGAACAGTATTGCCACCTCTTTGACCGGGAACCACGAGAAGCCGTTTTCCTCTCGTATCGGTTTGGGAGTCGCAATAAGCGAAAGAGCTGCCATCAGCGCCATAAGCCCTATTTGGATGGCATCCTTAATGAAGCCGAGTTGTTCCATGTTTCGCAGGACTGTTCCGTAGAAGACCACCGTTCCCATAACGCCGAGAAGGAAAAGAAAGTTGTAGGAGCCGAGTATTGAGAACTTCTGTTTCGGCTCGTTCGGGTCGTCCGCAGGAATCCCGCCGTCTTTCTTGACCATCATGGAGTCGATGGCATAGAAGAGGACCATCAAAATGCCGATTGCGAACGCCCAACCGGGTAGCATGTGGATAAGAGTCCACTCGAAGGGGACGCCCTGTAGGAATCCGAGGAATAGCGGCGGGTCTCCGAGCGGCGTGAGCGAGCCGCCGATGTTGCTGACCGCAAAAATGAAGAATATGAATATGTGCAGCTTTGTTTTCCTGTTTTTGTTTATCCGCAGCATCGGCCTGATTAGAACCATCGATGCCCCGGCGGTTCCGATGAAACTGGCGATGATCGAGCCGATGATGAGAAACACGGTGTTTGTCATCGGGGAGCTTTTAAACGAGCCTCTAATCAGTATGCCGCCCGATATGACGAATAGCGAGCCGACCAGCGCGATGAACGAACAATACTCCACGAACGTGTGGATGGTTTTTGTTTGCAATACTAAGAACATGGCGACGGTCATAGGTATGCCGAAGAGCATGCTCACTTTGGGGAAATTGTGATGCCACCAGTGGCCGTTTATCAGTGGGATAATGGCTATCGAAAGAAGGATCCCTGCAAACGGGATAATCCAGAGTATGGACATGTTGATGGGGCCGTGGCTTCCTTCTTCATGCGCCTCTTCGCCCTCGTGTGCCGCTGCTTCGGAGGCGTGTTCTCCTGCCGGAGCCGCTTCAGCGGCGTGTTCGGACGCGCTTGCCGTAATCGTCAGCAACTTCCCGATCGTCGTCCTCTCCGTCGGAACCGTAGCATTAAATAGTATTGAAAAAAGAAATATAATAGGAATGATCGCAGCAGTTTTCAGCAGAATTCTGTTAGACATTTTTTTCCACCTTTAATATTGAGATTTTTAACTTGCGAACCGCTAGTTTGAACCGCGGTTTTCCGCAACCCTTCTTGATCGCCGTCTGCGCAAACAGCGTCCCTCGTTTCCCTCCCTTCTATTTAATTCTTGATGAATAGTAGTAGTAACGCAGCCTCACCCGGAGAGGATTGTATAACAAAATTGTTTTATGCAAAAGTTTTTTTTAAATTGACTGAAGCCCTTTTCAATGCCCGGGCACGGCTTCGGTTTTCTATTTCAGCCTTTCGTAGTTGGATGAATTCTCGAATCCCTCGATTTTGAATAGAGGGTCGTCTGCGGTCATTTCTTTCAGTCGCCGCGTTGGGAGATGATTGTAGAACACGGAGTCGAGCCGGGAGTTATCTAGAGGGCGGGTCATAAACTGAGCCATGTCGTCGCGTCCTGCCAGCGCCGAATGGGTTTTTGTGCCCGGATACACTCTCACATGGCAACTTGCCCCGACGGTGTCAGGTCTGTGTTTTCTGAAAAAATCGAGCGTTTTAACTGTTGATTCCAGCGGCTCTCCGGGCAGCCCCGTCAGCAGGTCCACCGCCAGTTTAATTTCATTCTCCCTGCACAAACGGATGAATCTCGCCACGTCATCGAAAGAATAAGCCGAGTCAGGCGAATCCGGCGCCACGCTGTCAACACTGAGCGTGATGGCGATAACTCCCGACTTTTTCAGCAGGGAAAACAATCTGTCCGAAAACGGAGCCGGTTTCATGTATGCCACCCAAGAAATGTCAGGTTCAGCGGCGGCCAACTCGCCGGCGAATCTCTCTGAAAAATCCAGATTCAAATTAAACTCGCAATCGCACAGATGGAAGTCACGGAATCCAAGTTCTCTGAGGCCCATTATCTCCCGGACGACCGCTGCAGGCTCCCTGTGAATAACTTTTGTTCCAGCCTCAATGCAGTATTCGCAGCGTCCAGAGCAGCCGTACTGTGTGTTAAACCCGATGATTCCCCTATTTGCTACATATTTCCGATAGTCGATTTTGAAGGGTCTTTCGGGAACGAAAGCCGGGTCGATTCCCGCTCGAAAGCCGTCGATGATTTTTTCCGGGGGCGCCGCGCCTGACATCATAGCGGCCGCGAAATCAACTATCGCTTTTTCGGCGGGGCCGAAAATCCCGAAGTCCGCCCCAGTTTCTTTCAAAACAAGTTCGGGCATCGCAGAAAAGCCTGCTCCTCCGAGGACTATTGCCGTTCCCTCGTTTTTCAAAGTCTGAACAATCTCGGCTATGCCGGGGATGAAATACTCGTTGTTGTCGAAAATCGCCGAATCCACGTTTCGCACCGTAATCCCGGCGAATAGAGGTCGGACGCGCCGCGCCGTTTCCGCCGCCGTTCCCACAGGGTCGCTCTCGAAACATAAATCGAGCATTTCAACATTGTGTCCAGCGCGCTCAAGCGCGCTGCCCACGATTTCCAGCCCCAGTGGGATTACGGGCGGCTCCCGCCTAGTGTTTGGATTTATCAGAAGAATTGTGTCCGTCATGTGGGAACTCTCCATCCGGCGGTGTTCGCGCCGCATTGGGTTGAGATTATACAATCATTCTCGGTTGCTTTCACCATGCCGACACGTCGTCGAACCGCCTGATTCTTCTTTGTCATTGAACGCGCGCGGCTCGTGGGTTATATTAATATGACTTTATTTTAAGGAGAACATACAATGGATCCTCTGTTTGCGCCGATTAAGATTAACAAACTCGAAGTGAAAAACCGCATCGCGATGATGGCGATGCAGATGAACATGATATCTAACTATGAGGTGACCGACAGGATATGCGAGTTTTACGCGGAGCGGGCGAGGGGCGGTGTCGGCGCGATATGCGTCGGGTTCGTTTCAATCGACCGGGGCGGCAGCGCGCCGCTTAACATCGGCGGACATGACGATTCCTATATTCCCGGCCTGACGAAACTTGCCGACGCCATCAAGAGCAACGGCGCGCGCGCTATGGCCCAGATCAACCACACCGGGCGCCAGACTTACCCGATGATGATTCCCAAAGATATGGAGCCGGTGGCCCCGTCGGCTGTTTACTGCAAGATGACTGGCGCGAAACCGCGCGAACTGACAGAAGAGGAAATACTAGACATTATCGACAAGTTTGCTAAGACAGCCGTCAGGCTGAAAACCGCCGGCTTCGAGATTATCGAAATTCTCATGGGCACTGGCTATCTGGTTTCCACCTTCCTGTCCCCGCTGACCAACAAGAGGACGGACAAATGGGGCGGCTCTGAAGAAAACCGGATGCGCTTCGGCCTCGAAGTATTCAAGGCGGTCAGGAACGCGGTCGGAGCCGATTTCCCGGTCACCGTCAGAATCAATGGAAACGACCTTATGGAAGACGGGCTGGGGAGCGCGCCGCATATCGCGTTCGCAAAAGCCCTTGAAGCCGCAGGCGCGGACGCCATTTGTGTGAACGTCGGCTGGCACGAGGCGAGGGTCCCACAGATAACTATGGGCGTGCCCCGCGCAAACTACGCCTATCAGGCCCGCAGAATAAAAGAAAACGTCAAAGTTCCGGTGATTGCCAGCCACAGGATTAACGACCCGCTGGAAGCCTCTGACCTTATAGAGCTTGGATACTGCGACATGGTGGGGATGGGCAGGCCGCTGATTGCCGATCCGCATCTTCCGAACAAGGCCATGCAGGGCAGGGACGAGGAGATTATTCATTGCGTTGCCTGCGGGCAGGGCTGCTTCGACCACGTTTTCCTTCTTCAGCCGGTAGAGTGCATGGTGAACCCGGACGCCGGATACGAATATCTAGGCGAAAGAGATTTGGCGGAAAAGAAGAAGAAGGTGGCGGTGGTGGGAGGCGGGCCGGCGGGCATGTCCGCAGCTTTGACCGCAAAGAGGCGCGGTCACGACGTCACTCTGTTTGAGCGCGCTCCCGTTCTCGGCGGCCAGCTATATCTGGCATCCGCCCCCGAAGGCAGAAGAGAGTTTGAGGAGATTATCAACGACTTCGATGCCCAGCTTGACATAGAAGATGTGAACGTCATTACAGACACAGAAGTGACGGCGAAGTATCTTAAGAAGGAGAAGTTCGACGCCGTGATACTCGCGACCGGCGCGGAACCGGCCACGATTCCCATTCCGGGAGCGGACAGGCCGAACGTTCTTCAGGCTTGGGACTACCTCGGCGGTATTGTCGGTGCAAGCGGCAAAGTGGTTGTGCTCGGCGGAGGCGCGGTGGGCGTCGAGTCCGCTCTGGTCCTCGCAGAAGAAGGCACAGTTCCGGCTGAAACCATCAAATTCCTGCTCATCCACAACGTGGAAACGCCCGAAGAACTGCGCCGGCTGGCTGTCCACGGCACGAACGACGTAACCATCGTTGAGATGCTTCCCCGCGTCGGCAAGGACATCGGCAAATCCACTCGCTGGACCATGATGGAGGACCTCTCCCGATACGGCGTGAAAGTCCTCACCAAAGCAAAAGCCGTCGAGATTAACGACGAAGGCATTGTCATCGACGACGCCGGAACGAAGAAAACACTGCCCGCCGATTTTGTGATTCTCGCAGTCGGCTCGAAATCCTACAACCCTCTCGAAGAACAGTTGAAGGACAGCGGAATCGAGATAGCTGTAGTCGGCGACGCAAAGAAGATAGGACTTATCTTCGACGCCATACACGCCGGACACAAAGCGGCTCTCAAGCTTTGATTGTCGAGCGGATACAGCGGGATTGGTTTCAGGGAATAGAGAACTTCATTATTGTGTTTTGAGATGATGAAGACACAAAGATATGCTGGCTGGACACTGTCAGGCCGTACGAATTTGCCGCGACATTGAAATAGCCTAAAATATCTCCGGAAGCCGCGTCGAGATAAAGCAGCTTGTTGCTTCCGCTGCATAGAACGAACACATATTCCCAATCCGGGTCAGCCGCCAGTTCGGTGGGTTTCACGCAATACTGGAAACTCGATTGCGAAGCTACGGCAGTGTTGCTAGACGCGAAACCTTCGGCGTCCGCAAACAAGCGCAGCACGGGCTGAGACTGGCTCGCCTTGGATGTCGAGCCTCCGCATGTGACGTAAAGGGTAAGGTCCGGTAGAGCCAGAACATCCCACGGGTTCTCGCATGTGTTCGTGAACCCCATCTCGGAAGCCGTCTTGCACTGCCCAGACGACCTGTCGCAGTACCCTCTTACGTCGTTTACGCCGAGGCTCGTCATGTTTAAGCATGTTCCGCTTGAGCATATTCCAGAGTCGCATCCCGAATTGCTCGAGCATGGGCATCCGGTTTTCTTTGAGTTCGATCCCGAGCAGCTCGCCGCGCAGTACGGAAGCATCGGCGAATAGTCGCAATAGTTGCTGTTGCAGTTGCTGTTCGCCGTGCACGGGCAGTTGTTTCTATTGCCTTTCGTTCCCGCGCATATCCCGGTGGTCTGGCCGTCATAGATGAATGAGCTGAAAGACTTCGAACGGGGGTCGTCCGGCGCAAACGGATGGATCCTGTTGTTGTTCTTGTCAATCGCGTAGCCTACTCCGAGGTCGGCGTCCAGCCTCAACCTGTAGGGACTTGCCCCTGTAAAATAGCTGATTCTCGAAATAACCGTTTCCGTTTCGGGGTCTATCGCCGTGATGAAGAAGTTAGTCCTAGCCGTCACGTAAATAACGTCATAGACGGAGTCGTAAACTATGTCGCTCGGATTAGAAGGCTCCGTTCCGGAAACTTCCAAGCTTATCTCGTTGGTCACTTTGTTCTGGGCGATGTCGATGACCGTCAGCCACGCGCCGTTCCTTCTAGGCTCTGACGGCAGATATTTGGAAGTTGCGCAGTGCCGGGATTCGAGTTGGTTGTCATGGGTAACGAATAGTTTCGAAAAATTCGAATTGAAAGCCAGCCTTCGCGGATCGCAAAGAACCGGAATGGATCGGGAAATCTGCATAGTCGGGATTTCTATCACGTCCACTGTGTTCAGGAGAGTGTTTGCCACATACAGCCGGGTTTCGTCAGCGTTGACGGCCATGCCCCACGGAGACTTGAAGTCGCCGACTTCGGTGGCAACCTCAATGCCGGGCGCGGAGCCTCTTCCGCACGAGGAAACCGAAAACGCTATTAGAGCCAAAGCAGCGAACATGGCCGCCGCGCGCGCTCTTGCGGCTAAAAGCTTCAAGAAATGTTTACAGGGATATTCCCGCATCTGGCGGCCACCGTCCGGGTTTTATCTTATAGGTTGTCTGTGTATTGCGCCCGAAGCGGCTGATGTCACAAACACGTATTCATCTGAAGCGACCATGTGCGTCGGATTTTCGGGAACAGAGAAAATATCCACGGCATTGCCTGTGTCCGCGTCGATGACGAGAACTGCGGCGCTAGCCGAGCAGAGTAGAAAAACATATTCTTCCGAGGGGTCTTTCGCAAGTTCCGTCGGTCGAATGCAGGACATGAAACTCTGCGTTGTCGCGACCGAAGCCATGTTTGATGCGATTCCGTCGTTGTCCAGAATAATCCTGAGCAGAGGTTGCGAAGCCGAACCACCTGTCGAGTCTCCATAGCAGGACACGTACATCGTGTTGTCAGACATCAGAAGCATGCCCCTAGGCTCTTTGCATATGGGCGAGGTCATCCCCATCTGCGCTGGGGTCAGGCACATGCCGTCGCTCGTGTCGCAATAGCCCCTGACGCTTGATAGCCCAATTATCGTCGGTGTCACGCAGACATTGTTATCGCAGATTCCGGAAGAGCAGTTGCTGTTCTGAGTACAAGGGCAGCCTGACCTGTTGGAGGTTGAGCCGGAGCACGCCGTCGCGCAGACGGGCAGTATGTAGCTCTGGTCGCAATAACCGCTGTTGCAGTTGCCGTTAGCCGTGCAGGCGCACGAGTTCTTGTTGCCGGACGTCCCGGCGCAATAACCTTGCGTCTGGCCGTTAAATGTGTATTCGGTGTGGTTGTCTTCTCTGAAGTCCGTAGCGTTGAAAACGTTAATCCTGTTGTTCGACGGCTCCAGCATATATCCTATGCCCCGATCCTCGTCGAAGTTTATCCTGTAGGCCTTTCTGGTCGAGTAAACTGACATCCCGCCGAGGACTTCGTCATCGTCGGCGTCTACCATCGACACAATGCCCGTTGTCGTGAGGCCGACCACGTAGAATATGTTGTTCACCGTGTCCAGCGTGATGTTCCTAGGGTTCCTTATTAACGCGTTCGAGGCTTCTATGTTGATCTCGTTTACGACTTGCATCTGAGCGATGTCGATAACGGAAACGTAAGAGCCGATGCGTCTCACTTGGGACGGGTCATAGGCCGATATCGCGCATGAGTTGGAGTCCAGCATGGTGTCGCTGTCGTGGGTGACGTAGAGCTTCGTGTAATCCCTGTTGAACGCCAGATATCTTGGCCCGCAGATCACGCGGATGCTTGCGATTGAGTCCATGGTTGCGGCGTTGAAGACCTCCACGGTGTTGTAGCCGTTATTGGCGACATACAGCCGGGAGCCGTCTTCGTTGAGCGCCATTCCCCACGGAGCCCTTCCCGCGCCTATCATGTAATCCGTGTTGTCAACCCGCCCTTTGCCCGTTCCGCAGGACGAGCAGGCAAACGCGCACAGCGCGATTAAAATGAATGCCGGAGCGAATCTACGCGCCCTTGCTCCGGCTTTTGCTGTCTGTTTGATTCTCATTTTCTGGTTTGTTGCCCCTCGGTCAGAATTGTGTCGATATCTTTAGCATGAGCTTCTGTTCGTCGACCACCGGATATTTTGCGTATGTGTATCCGCTCTCGAAACTGCCCGCCGTCGTCGCTTTGTAATATTTGTCCCTTGCCATGTCGGTGTCGTAATTCTTTTCGTAGTAAAAGAGGACGCTGGTCGAGCCGGTAAGTTTGTAATCCACTTTATGAGTCGTCTTGAAAGATTTTCCTGTCGGGGCGAGGTCGCTTATGATTGTCGCCACGTCCGGCAGCGACGGGAAATCGACGCTAAGCTTGATGTCCGATATGTCGAAAGACGCTGTATAGTTTGCCCTCTTGGATGTTTTCCATTCGATTTTGTAGCTCTGAGTCACCATCTTGAAATCCAGTTTTAGGGACACGTCGCCAGTTTCCGGGAACGCGTCGAAGCAGGTGTATTTTCCGTTGCCCATCACCCTGTCTATCATCGTGCCGTGGTCGTCCAAGATATCCACTATGTTGCCGTCCAAGCATGATTCGGGGAGCGCGGCCTTGATCGCCGTCGAACTGAAATTAAAAATTATTTTGTCGGAAAGATAATACTTGAGTCCGTTGTTCCAGACGTTGAGGCTGAGCATCTCGCGCCTAGTGTTCACTTTTGCTATGAAGTTGGAAAGAACCGATATGGATGTGCCTTTGGAACTGTTGCTGCTCAAGCCGTAAGCCACAGCGCCGGGGTCGAAATACATGGGCTTGATTTCGTTGCCGGTCACATACATGGAATTAAACGAGAAGTTCTTGTCCTGTATCTTGTCTATCGCGACTCTGCCCAGATATAGCTCCATGCTCTGTATCGATATCGGCAGGAATGAAAGTCCGCTGAGGAGGTCGCCTCCTGCCGATTCTTTTTCATCTTTGTCGAAATCGTTTCCTCCGGCGGAGCCGAGGTCCAATCCGGGAACTCCGAAATATTTCGTTACGAATTCAGGCCCCAGCCGTGCGTAACCCAGCGGGAACACGCTGACCGGGCCTCTCGAAAAATCAAGAAGCAACAGGAAAGCATCGTCCTGATCGTTCCTCTCCTTTGAGGGGAACCATTTCGCGTATTTCAAGGTCATATCGTTCGTGTCTACGATTTCCGAGCCTTCGGGCAGGTTGTCCTCATCCATCCATGCCGGAAGGTATGTTCCGTCCTTCACCACTCCGTATCCCGGTTTGTAATATGTGCTGTGCGCGTACTCTGTCGTTACGGTCACGCCGAATTTCAGGGGATATCTTACGAAGACGCTGGTGACGCTGTTTTTTTCCGGAGGCAGACAGAACATGTCTTTGTACACTTCGTCGTTGGCCATTTTGTTTGAAACGGAAGGGTCGGGCCAGTTGTTCAGATCAATCCATCTGCCCGGTTCGCAACCTGTCAGATAGTTGCCCATCCAGCCGTAGAAGTTCGTGTGCGGGTCGTCAAACATGAATATTTTCTGGATATTGCCCATCGACGCCGGCTCTCCGAACACGCTTCCCTGCATGTTGAAGCCGTACAAATATCTGTCGTAAATGGTGTCGTCTCCGTGCTTGTGCAACGGCGCGTCGCCAAGCAACATGGGATAATGCTGAGCCACTCTTCCGCCGAACATGTTCAGGTTGTAGTCATTCAGCTTGAAGCTTGCGCCTATGCCCTGAATCTGCCTCCCGAAAATCGTCAAGGGCGAATACATCACCGAGACGTCTCCGGCGCTCAATGTTTCGAGCCTGAAATTCTTCATTTTGGACGGGTCTTGCGGCTTGTTTATATATTTCAAAGCGACATTTTTAATTGTCAACGGCGTGTTCGAGCCTTCGATATAGCCGAAGTATCCTTTTCTCCCGCCGAGGCTTGTGTAGGCTTCCAATTCGGAAGAGAAAGTCATATTTGCGTCCGCGTCAGGTTTGCTGTCCAGTTTCAGCTTCAGCCTGTTGTATAGCTTGGTCAATCCGTAAGTCGGGGTGCTGACTTTTTCGTAAGTCAATGAATCGCCGTCATAATAAGCGACCTGCGATTCGATATAGTCCTGAAGGATATCCCTTGTTTTGAAATAAACTTCGTCAGAGCCTGTTATCCTGAACCGCTCGTCTTCGCGCTTGAGGGCATTGATAGAGCGTTCATTCTTTAGGGCCAGTTTTTCAACGTCCTTGATTTTTTTCTCTAAGTTTTTATTTGTTTCTTTCATTTCCTTCTGGAAATCGTTCACAAGGTTTTCGAGGGTTTCGATATCTTTCTGGGAAAGCTCAATTGTTTTCTTAACCTCTTCGAGTTTTTCCTCCCATTGCGGTTCGGGAGGCGCGGGAGGTTCGGCTTTAGGTTCCGGCTCCGGTTCGGGTGAGCTTGCAGGCTCTTCCATAATCTTCATCGCGCGGGGGCCTGTGCGGGTAAGGGTCACGTTTCCGCCTTCGGCGCGTATGGTGACGTCTTTATTCGGCGGCGTCACAAGAGAAGGCAGCGGAGGGGTGACTCTTCTGATTGCGGCTTCCGGCTGAGCGGCGGGCTGGGAAATCTGTCCGACTGAGACTTCGACGGGTTTTTGAACTCTCACGAGCCGGCTGGAGGTTATCTGTCCCGTTCCGTGCCATTCGAGGTAGGAATCCAGCAGTTTGTTGACCGCCACCGCCATTTCCCTTCTCGTCATCGGCTCTGAACTGTTCAGCTTGGAAGCGTCGTACCCGTCCAGCATGCCGATAGAGGCGAAGTGGGAAACGGCTCCGTACGACCAGTGGTTTCTGGGTATCAGCGAGTCGGGGCCTTGTATGTGGTTGTACAGCCTGTCGAGCTGTTCGAAAGTGTCGCCGGACATCTCGACCGGAGGTTTCTCGATGCTGATTGATTCAGCGAGCGCCGGAACCGCCCGGAGCGCGCAGAAAAGCGTCGCCACTATTGCGCATGATATGTTGAATGATTTTTTCATACTATGTGTCAGATTCTTTCTCTATATAAGAAATTGCTTTTCAATAAAAAAAACAGCCCCAAAGGTCATGGGGATTTTATCAAATGCCGTATATAAATTCAATGCAAAAGGTTTGAAAAAAAATATGTTTTTTTATTGTAAACGAAAAATTTGTCTGCTAGAATGATTCGGCTTGCCTGAAGGAAGGCGGGCTGTTACACTATTTGCGGGGTGAAGGCATGTCAGCGATAATAAAGATAGGCGGAAAGCAGTTTACGGTCAAGGAAGGCGACGTCATCCGTGTGGAAAAGATGGACGGAGAGCTTGGCCAGACGGTGAAGATAGACTCTGTGATGGCGCTGATCGGCGGAGAGGAATCGAAGTTCGGCTCTCCTTTCGTGCAGGGGGCAAGCGTCGAAGCCAGAGTGAAGCGGCAGGGCCGCGCGAAGAAAATCTTCGTCTTCAGGTACAAACCCAAAAAACGCATCAGGACGAAGACGGGTCACAGGCAGCATTACACGGAGCTTGAGATAGACAAAATCATCACGGCATAAACGACAATAACGCCCGGAGCGGTTCATCCGGGCGCGGAGGCATAGAGATGGCGCATAAAAAAGGACAGGGAAGCTCGACAAACGGACGCGACAGCCAGCCGAAGATGCGCGGCGTCAAAAAGTTCGGCGGAGAAGTGGTGAAGCCGGGCAATATCATCATCCGCCAGTGCGGCACGAAAATCATGCCGGGCAGCAACGTCGGCATGGGCAAAGACTACACCATATATTCTCTCATAGACGGCAGGGTGGAGTTCGAGCGCGTGGGCAAGAACAGAAAGAAAGTCAGCGTGACCGCCGGTTGAGAGGCCGACTCGCGAACGCCGCGAGCAGCGACTTTGAATAAAACAAGCGCGATCCCCAAGGTCGCGCTTTTTTCATGCCATGACCGCAAGGGGGCGATTGATTCAGAGGTATTCCCCAATCCTCGAAGACAAATCGGTTTTTTTTAAGGCTTACTCTAGTCAGCGACTTTTTTATCGAACGGAACGCTATCCGTGTTTCGGGAACGATTGAAAAATTCCCCGCATAAACTAATAATTAGAAAATGACAGTAGGGCCTAATGACGCGCGCGGAAGCGCTCTGCGCGACAACTATGACAGGAACATCACCTATCTGCGGGTTTCTGTGACGGATCGCTGCAACATGCGGTGCGTATATTGCATCCCCGAAGGCGCCGAGTTCATTCCCCACGAGGAAATTCTCACATACGACGAGATAGAGCGAATCGTTAAAATCGGCGCGCGAGCGGGCATCAGGAAAGTCCGCTTAACAGGCGGCGAGCCTCTGGCTAGAAAAAACATCGACCGCCTTGTGGCGCAACTGGCGCGGATCGATTCTCTGGAAGACCTCTCGCTAACCACGAACGGGCTGCTGCTGGCCGAGCAAGCCGAAGCCCTCGCCGCAGCCGGGCTGAAGCGCGTAAACGTCAGCCTCGACACTCTTAACCCGGCGAAGTTCAAAGAGATTTGCAGGCGGGGGGATATCGGCGCGGTCATCGACGGGATACGGGCAGCGGGCGCGGCGGGTCTTCGCCCAGTCAAGGTGAACGCAGTGGTAATGCGCGGACGCAACGAAAACGAGGCCGCCGACTTCATCAGGTTCGCTCTCGACGAGGGCGTGGTCGTCAGGTTCATCGAGTACATGCCTTTCAACAGGGACGAGGAATGGCGCGCCAGATATGTTTCGCGCGACGAAACTATCGCCTCTCTCGGCTCCCTGATAGACGCTTCCGACGGGGGAAGAACCGACCCTAGCGCGCCGGCGAGATATTTTAACATCAAAGGATCAGACGCCTCGGTGGGTTTTATCAGCCCGATATCGCACGGGTTCTGCAACATGTGCAACAGGATGAGGCTCACCCCCGGAGGCCAGTTGCTCGCCTGCCTGTTGTCCCCTTCAGGAGTGGACGTGAAAGCGATAATGCGCTCCGGCGGTTCAGACGACGAGATACGCGACGCGTTCAGTCGGGCGGCGGAATCGAAGGGGCCGAGGGGCAACTTCCCGGACGCCTCGCGCCCCATGCATTCAGTCGGCGGATGAGCCGCAGGCGGGCGGCCCGCCGCGAATTTTAAGGAGAATCGTTATGACAGGAGAGATAGTTTCGGTGAACGTGAGCGCGGGCAAGGGCGAGCGCAAGAAACCCGTCGAGTCCGTCGAGTTGCGAATCGGACACGGCATAGAGGGAGACGGGCACGCCGGTCCCGACCCGGTCAGGCAGGTAAGCATGCTCGCTCTCGAAAGCATAGATAAAATGCGCGCCAAAGGCTTGGACGTCAACCCCGGAGACTTCGCCGAGAACATCACCACAAAAGGCCTCAACCTCTACGGTCTGCCAGTCGGAACCCGCCTGCGCAGCGGGGCCGTCGAACTGGAAGTCACCCAGATAGGCAAGGAATGCCACGACCGTTGCGCAATCTACTATCAGGCGGGCGACTGCGTAATGCCCCGCGAGGGCATTTTCGTCAAAACAATCGTTCCCGGATTCCTCCGCGCGGGAGACGCCATATCGATAGTCGAAAAGTAACCTCCCAACGCCGCGCGCAGAATCTGACCCTCCGCTAGTTTTGATGTTTTATGAAATTGATATTAATTGCGGATTAGAAACTCATCGAGACGCTAATGCCTGTGTTTTTTAAGAACAGTTTTCCATATTCCCATGTTTCAAACTTGCTGGGATTAATATATGCGCTTTTGTGCCACATTCTAACTTTTGAAACATCCGTGAGCCGGTATTCATAAGAAAAACCCGATCCGTAAACTCTTCCCATAGTCATAAGATCTGATATCGTAGTGTTAACTTCTTCCACGCTTGTTGCCACGGTAAGATTCCTATCAGTTACAGAGAATAAATAAGTTAAATCTGATTTTTTTGATGTTTTCCACGATAGATCATAAAGCTGAGTTCTCATGCCAAACCGAATCATCACCGAAAGGTCCTGAGAATCGAAAGTGGGCGAATCCGGATTGCAGTCGGCAATCCCGTTGCCGATGAATTTGTCTATCACGTTGCCTTGGTCGTCAACAATGCTCGTGTAGTTTCCGTCCACGCACGTGGGGCCGAGTCCGGCTTTGACAATGCTGTATTTGCCGGAAAGGGTTATCTTGTCCGTCAGGTAATAAGTGAACTTGTTGTCGAAGTAAGAAATCTTCAGAAGCGCGTCAGGGTCCCTGTTGTTCAACCTCTCAAAAAGGTTGAAGCTGACAATTACCGCCATATCCCCGTTGTCCGCCACCGCTCCCGTGTCGAAATACATCGGTTTCCATTCTCCGCCGGCAACATACAGAATTTCATTCTGGAACTTTTTCTCAGGTCTCTTGTATGTTCCGCGCGCAAGAAATATCTCAAGGCTCTGAAGGTTTATGGGCAGTATATCTATTCCGAAGCTGGATATGTCGAAACCCGGCAGCCCGAATCGTCTTGAAACAAATTTTTCTCCCAGCCGCATGTATCCGATGGGAAATATCTGAATAGGCCCTTTCGAGTAGTCGAATAGAATATAGAACGCGTCGTCCTGCGCGGTCTGGCTGGGAATATCCACCCAGCTCACGTATTTCTCCGCCATAGAGAAATCAGACCCTTTGAAAGGAGAAAACGCGAGTTTGAAGCCGTCTTTTTTATACGTGCTGTGGCCGTACTCAGCAGTGACCTGCAATCCGGGAATCTGGGAGATTGGATATCTGAGAAAAATGCTGTTTACGGAGTTCTTCATGGGAGGTTTGAAAAACTTGTGGTCGCCCAGTTCCCAATCTCCGCCTATGTTCGTGTTAGTCTGATACCAGTCCCCATACCATGACGATGTTATGTCGTTGTTGTAGTCCTCCCATGTGGCGATTCGAGTGAAAAGCAGCATGGAGCTGGGGTTGCCGAAGATGCTAGTCTGCAGGCTGTGCGCCTGTATATATTCCCGGTTGAAATAAGAATCCAACTGCCATTGAGAGAATGTTCCAGCTTGGCTGTCACCTGTTTTTATATACCATTTATTGAAAGAAGTTTCCTTGGTTTTTCCCAGATAAGACTTAATAGAGTAATCATTGAGAGAAAATTCCATGCTTATGCCGTCGTATTTGACTCCCATGCCCGTAAGGAACCAAGCGCCGAAAGTGACTTCTCCCGCGGAAAAGTTTCTGAGAGTAAAATTTCTCGGCCTGCTCGGAGTAAGGTTCTGATATTGCAATTGAAACCCGTCGCCGGCGTAAGTCAACTTCGACCGTAGAGTCATGTCGTCATTTTTGCGGGGCTTGCTATACAGGTCCAGAGTCAATGACTTGCCTGTATAAGCGTACGAGTCAAGGTCTTCATCGTCAATTGAAAAATTGTTTGAATAATGCCAGCTTTCATAGGAAGCGCTGGCGCTTCCTGTTACCTTGAATCTCTGCTGGTCGTCCTTGAGCCTGTCTATCTCTCTCTTATTCGTCAGAACCTGTTTCCTGACATCGGCGATTTCTTTCTTCATGTCCTTTTCGAGATTCTTTAACACGTCTTTCTCTACGTAATCGATTAGGGCTTTGAGAATCTCGACATCTTTTTCCGTCAGTTCTACCGTCTTGGCTAGGTTTTCAAACTGTTTAGGAGGTTTGACAGGTTTCTTTTCGGGTTCGGGCTTAGGAGTTTCCGCCGGTTGCGGGGTAGCGGCAGGAGCGGCGGGAGTTTCCGCTGGAGTTTGCGCCGGGGCGGCTTTTTCGAGAACGACCTGCATCTCCGCCGGACCTCTGCGCTGGAATCTTATGTCGGGTTGTTCCCCGCGCGGGTCCCGCCATACGACTTCGCCGGTTTTGGGAGGGCGGGGCTGCGCGGGGACGGGAACTGTGGCAGCGGGGTAGGGCTGAGCGGGCGCTTCAGCGACAAGTCCTCCGGCTGGAGGAGCTATCAGCGCGCCCCGCGCGTCCGGCGTTATCGCAGCCGGAACCGACATCGGGACCGACGCGAATTTCCCTTCCGCCACGTATCTGTTATAGTTGCTGACCAGTTTTGCGATTATTACGGACAACTCGTAGCGGGTGACGGGTCTGTCGCCTTTGAAATAGCCGTCCGCCTGTCCTTCCATCAGCCCGATATCGACGAGGTATCTGACCGCTTGATACGCCCAATGGTCTGTGGGCACATCATCGAAAGCGCCCGGAGCCGTCGCCTCCACAGGCGCGACCTGCCATAGCGGTTTCAGGGTGGACGAAGCATTCTCCCTTTCAAGGAAATCCAGCGCGAAAGGATCCTCCGCCCATGCGGCGGAATGCGCAGGCGCGAAGACAGCTAGAACAGCCGTTGCCAGAATCGCGACAATTGCGGATATAACAGAAAATTTCATTTTCAGCGTTGCAGCCGATTCTCAATATTGTTGTAACTTGCGCTGCCGCGCTTAACACTTAAGCGCCACAACCGTGATTCAGTATTGTATATAATATTATCTATTAGCACAATACAAAAAATGTCATCCCCAAAACAATTCCATGTTATCTTTTCATCTGTGCAAAATGGCCGGTTTTAGATTGAATAGGCCGTGCAGGAAACAAAAAAAAGCTATTCTGTGCTAGACAGTTTGTGTTTTATTGACTGTAAACCTGCCTGTAGTCCGTCATTCCACCGATGAGGTTGTAGACATTTTTGAATCCGGTTTTGACAAGGAAATCGGCGGCTGCCGCGCTGCGTCTCCCTGTTCGGCAGACGACCGCTATATCTTTATCTTTTGGCAGTTCTATGTATCTTTGCGGAAGCTCCGCCACAGGGATGTTCAAAGCGTTTTTAATAGGAGCCGGGCCGGAGACAAGTTCCTCTGGATTTCTCACATCGAGAATCACAATGTCCTTTCCGGCGGCCAGCATCTCGTTAAGCTGCCGGGAATTTATGTCCGTCCAGCCTATCGCGGCAGGCGGGATTGTTTCGGACTCCGACGAAGGAGCAGTCGCAGGCGGGGCCGGGTCGGCTGGCGAAGCCTCCGGCGCGTTCCCTTTGTTCTTGTTCATTCCCGAGCATCCTGCCGCAATCGGGACAATCAGGCAAATCGCTGCCAGCATTCGGATTATTCCTTTTTTCATGAGGTTCTCCTTATAGGTAGGATATATCTTGATGAAACACGCTTAGTTGCTCCGAACATTTTTTTGTTTGACCATATTCTACATCTCTGCGGAGCTGTCTTGAAGAGACGCGAAATAATTGCGGAGGGTAGAGAGCCGAAAGCGAGTGTTTACATGGATGTCTGTATGGACAAGAATATATGCGCCGGATTAAAAAGCCGTCTTGAGGCGATAAACGGAGATTCTAGGATGCCTATTTATAGTTTCGAGGGACGACGACCGAAAATTGACGAGAGCGCTTGGGTTTTCCCGAATGCGGTGATAATCGGCGACGTAACTCTCGGACGCGAAGTTTACGTGGGAGCCGGAGCGATTCTCCGGGGGGATTATGGCTCAATCGAAGTGGGAGACGGGAGCGCTATAGAAGAAGGAGTGATAATACACGCCCGACCGGAAGACAGGACGTCTATCGGCAGAAACGCAATGCTTGGGCACGGCGCGATGGTTCATAACGCCGTCATTGAAGACGACGCGGTAATCGGGATGCGGGCTGTGGTTAGCGATTATTCGAGAGTCGGCGAATGGGCTATAATCGGCGAGGGCGGGTTGGTGAGAAACAGCCAGATTGTTCCTCCGAGAACGGTCGCTTTGGGTGTCCCGGTCAAGGTCGTAGGCGATATCAAGGAAAACCATATTCAGATGTGGTCGTGGGCTAAAGAGTTGTACAGGGGGTTGGCGCGCAGGTATCCCGCCGGACTTGAAAGAATAGATTGAACCAGATTTTTCCGCCGTTTTTTCGCTCATTGAGCGTCGGGAAAGCAAAGTTTGTTTTTTTTGTTTTTTGAGGTTTAATAATAGGCATGCCGGAGCCGGGCGACATAAGGATAGTGGTTCATGACAGGAACGCGCCATTCGCGGAGTCGGTTCGCGACTATCTGCGCAGTCTTGGATACAGGGCGGAAGCCGCGTCGGCTCCCGGCGAAGCGTTGAGGATTCTGAGATCGGGCCGCTGTCAGGTTCTAATCGTCGGGGCGGACTATTCGGACCCGTCCGATTTCGTCATGCCGGCCTTGGATGAATTTCCCAGTCTGTGCGTTGTTGTGATGACGGACCTGCCGCTCGAAGAGAAAGCGAACAGATGGCAGTCCGCGTTCGCTAGAGTAAGGAAGCCCTTCCCGTTTGAAAAGCTGGCTGACATTCTGGATAGGGCGATAACGCTCGACAAGATTTTTTTTGATCTGGAAGAAAGAGTGATGAATAACATCGGCAGGAGATTGCGCGCGGCGAGAAGAATGAGGGGGCTGACTCTTGCGGAGCTTTCCGAAAGGGCCGGACTGTCGGCAAGCCTGATTTCAAAAATTGAGACGGCAAATGCAGCGCCTTCCGTGTCCTCTCTCGTCAAATTATCAAGAATTCTCGATATCAGAATAGCAAGTCTTTTCGAATAGGCGCGCCTGAATGCGTTTGATAACGCGGCGAGCTAGCCGAAACGCGACAGCGTTCATTCGGGGTCTATTTTTTCGGGTTCTTTTGTTTCAGGCTCCGCGGGCAGTCCTAAATCCAGAATCAGGTCGGCCGCCTTTATCTCTCCGGATTCTATCTTTCTGCCCTGCTCGATAAGCTCGTCGATTTTCATCTCGCGTTGTTCTTTCGCCCAGACATCGAAAAGTTCCTGAGAACGTTTTTCGAAGGAGCGCAATTGGTCGGCGATGCCCTGAATGTCAGGGTTTTTGTCTCCGCTTCGCACATAGCCGTCGAGGCTGGCGGCTGTCTCGCCGAGCAGGGAAGCCGTGCTCAGGCATTTCGTGTGCACCAGATAGTAGTACTCCGATTTCGGCGCGAGGCTCTGGTAGCAGTCGTATACCTTTTTGGAGTTCTCCGCCATCTCTGTCAGTTCCGGGATTTGTTTTCCCATGAAAGAGCCGGCTCTCGAATTGAGCCGGTTGATGAATCCCTGCATCTCCGTGTAAACAATCATGAAATTTTGGTCGCAGTCCTTGCGCTTCATGACGTATTCGATTGTCTCGACGCGTTCAGCCAGCGCGTAGACTCTTGATCTAAGGCTCGCAAGATATTTCGTCTCGTCCGTGAAGACGGATATCCGGTCGACTTCTTTTTTTGCCTCCTTGAATTTGTTGAGGGCGAGGTAGGTTTCGATGAGGCGGACGGAGATGTCCGAGCGGTTGAGGTCGTGAGCGAGAGCGGCGAGGAAGCTCTTTTCCGCTTTTTCAAAGTCGCCCATAGCGAAATATGATTCGCCTAGCGCGTGATTGATGCGGATGGAGTCTTTGCGGCCCGCGCCTTTGAGGGCTTTTTCCAGATATGAGACGGCTTCTTTATGCTTTTTGTCGTGCAGGCGGATGAGGCCCATGTGCTGGTTGGCGCGCCTGTCGTTCTCGTCGATTTCGAGCGCTTTTAGCAGGGACTTCTCCGATTCCGGATAATCATTTTTGAAATAGAGGATTTCGCCGCGCATTGAGTGGAGAGGAGCGGATTTCTTGTGCCATTTGACGGCTTTGTCCACAGCTTCGAGCGCGCCGTCGCTGTCGTCCTGAGCGCTGCGGCATTCGGAGAGAAGCAGCCACGCCTTAAGGTTTTTCGGTCTCCTGCGGGTAATCTTCGCGGCTTGCTCTTCGCAGGATTCGTATTGTCCGGTGCGCAACCTCTGTTCGGCAAGCTTAAGCCCTCGGTGCGAGCTGAACGCCATATATCCCGCAGAGAGGAAATAGAAAGCGATTGCCCCTCCGACGATGAGTATGAAGAGTTTCCAGTTGTCCTGAATTTTTGACGCTGGGCGCTTAACGCCTTCGTCGCCGGGCTTCGCCGACGCCGCCGCGCCTGTTGTCTTCGCTCCGCATCCGGGACAGAACTTTAGTCCTTCCCGCAACTCGGCTCCGCATTTATCGCAATTCATTCGGGCGTCCTGTCCTTATGTCCGGCTGTCATATCTATACCATTATAATATTGTTCGACTGCAAATGTAAGAAGCGCGCGCGCATGAAAATTGATAAAATAATTGCGCCACGCGAACCGGCAGACCGGAACGGGAGCAGAGGGGCTGATTTGCTTGCGGGCGGAGAAACAGATAAAATGTAATCCTTTTTAAGGAGACAGAGCGCATGAAAACAACGAAAATCTCAATCTTTATTTCAGCAATATTTTTCGCGGCGCTCGCGGTTTCTGCAGCGCGGGCGGCGGACGGCATCCGGCTGGATTTCACCGACGGCGGCGCGGCGGCTCTCACTGTCGGCGGTCGCGCTCATTTCTCTCTGGCCGCCGTATCCGTTCAGACGTTCGAGCCGTCAGTCTCTATGCAGTTCGGGTTCTTCAAACGCTCGAAGAAGAACCTTGCGAAGGAGAATCTTGTGATGACAGGCTCCGAGGGCGGGATAAAGCTCGCGACCGCTCAGGGAGCCGACGCGGGTGAAGTCAGGCTGGAGCGGACTGCGGCCGGCAACTCGAGGCTCATTGTGGAGATCGCAGACGAGATTCCTGTTTCCGCTGTGGAAATTGTTTTCTCCGGCGCAGAGGACGACAGGTACTGGGGGTTCGGCGAACAATACAACTTCATCGACATGAAAGGCCGAGCGGTTCCCATCTGGGTTCAGGAGCAGGGCGTCGGCAGATTTGAAAAACCCACTATGCCTTATCATGGAAAACTGACTGACTCTTATTTCCCTATTCCTTATATGATTGACCCCGCAAAAGGCAGAGGGCTGCTGGTGGAGAACACGGGCTATATCGAGTTCAACTTCGGCGGAAAACCGGGGATGTGGAAGGTGGAGGTGTGGGACGACAGGCGTGTGTCGATGCTGATGTTCGGGGGGCCGCGCCCGGCGGACGTGGTCAGGCAGTTGACGGCGGAGACGGGCAGGGCGACGGCGTCCCCGCCGGATTGGGCGCTCGGGGGCGTGTGGATTTCGGCTCAGGGCGGTATGGACGAGGTCTCCCGCCGCGTCGAGACGGCTCTCGACGCCGGCATCCCGGTTTCAGCCGTCTGGAGTCAGGACTGGGTCGGCAGACGGCATTTCGGCGCCGGCAACTACGGCGTCAACTACCGCTGGTTCCACGACGAGGAGTATTACCCCGGACTCAAAGAGAAAATTGCGGAGTTCAACAGCAAGGGAGTCCGCTTTCTGGCGTATTTCAACCCGTTCGTGATAGAAGAAAACAAGCATTTCAAAGAGATGGCGGACAAGGGATATCTTGTGAAAAACGCGGACGGGGAGCCTTATGTGTTTCAGATAATCACGTTCAAGGGCGGGTTGATAGACGTGACGAATCCGGGGGCTGCGGAGTATTTCAAGGAATACGCGAAGGCTGCGACTGACATGGGAATAAGCGGGTGGATGGCGGATTTCGGGGAATGGCTCCCGTACGACGCCCGCCTGCGCGACGGCGACGCGCGGTTGTTCCATAATCTCTACGCCACCCAGTGGCACAAGATAAACCGGGAGGCGCTCGAAGAGGCGTATCCAGACGGGGATTTTGTTATGCTCACGAGGTCGGGCTACACGTACGAGCGGCCTGTGGCTCAGGTGGTTTGGGCGGGAGACCAAGAGGCGGACTGGCACGAGGGCGACGGGTTTCCTACGGTCGTAACAGCGGGTCTGACAGCCGGGCTGAGCGGCATCCCGTTTTTCTCTCACGACATCGCCGGGTTTTCCGGCGGCCCCAGCGAGAAGGAACTTTTCTTGCGCTGGACGGAGCTTGGCGCCTTCACACCCGTCATGCGGACTCACTGCGGACTCCAGAAATTTAAGAATCACAGGTTCGACACTGACGAGGAGACTCTGGCGCATTTCAGAAAGTTCGCTCTGGTTCACCGCGCGCTTCTCCCTTATCTGAAACGGCTTTCCGAGACCGCGCTCAAGACCGGACTGCCCCTCATAAACCACACCGTGTTGATAGACCCGGAATGGGAAAAGTCGCTGGAGGCGCACCAGCAGTGGATGCTCGGCCCGGACATCCTGATAGCTCCCGTGACGTCAAAAGGGGCTTCCACCGTCGAAGTTCATCTTCCGTTCGGAAACTGGGAACGGATATCGACAGGGGAGATTTTCGAGGGCAGAAGTTCTATCGAGGCCGCCGCCCCTGTGGGCGACCCGGCGGTTTTCGTCAGAGCCGGGGCCATGCCGGAAGTCGTCGCTGAAATCAGGGACATCCTTTCCCGCTGAACAGGCGTCTTTCTAACTCGTTCCGCCATCCGCTTTGTTAGCGTGAATGCTGATACGCAAGTTTATAATTAAATGAACTAATACACAGAAAGTGAAACACACAATTTGAATCGCCGCACTCCAAAATTAGGCTTTGCGCGCTAAATATTCTTTAAAACAATTGATAATTATGCTAGATGCGCTAACTGAGTTTCAGTAGTAATCCAGAAAGTTTTCCTTTGCGCCTTAGTGTCTCTGTGGTTAATCTTCCATTCACAACTCTTTCAATCCTCAGCGCCTTCGTGTCTCCGTGGTTAAAAAATCCCTAAATCAACATTACACTGTGAGTCAAATTATTTAATAACTGGTATAATTGAGAAAACCGGCGCTGGTTAGACGCGCGTTTTGATTGGCTGACGAATGACCGCTCGCGAACTGATTGAGAAAAGAATAATTGACTTGAACCGGGAAAAGGGATTGTTTCCGTCTGCCGGATGCAGGGTTCTGGCGGCGGTTTCCGGCGGGG
>ERZ795059.596-NODE-596-length-45389-cov-12.679512_pt1 | contig 45389 bp, 64 predicted proteins | sample MGYA00375143_ERZ795059 | MGnify/ENA primary metagenome ERZ795059 (study PRJEB30188, sample SAMN05720168) | activated sludge metagenome | isolation source: Anaerobic digester | place: USA | collected 2015-01-07 ... | reverse complement strand
CAGGAAAAACCAGCCGAAAAACTAACGATTAAAAATAAACCAGTATGCAAAAAATCATGCTGTGCGGCGGTCGAGTAGAAAGCAGGTGGCAAAGGATACTCGAATGGAAAGCCAAAAGACATAATAAAAAATGCCCATTCTGTAAGTGGCGTTTTGAAAAGAAAAAAAGCTATGACTAAAAAAGAACAAACAGCCCAGGACGTATTCACACGCCTGGAACAAAACAAAGAAAAGCTCAGAGAAGTGAACCGACAAATCAAGGAACACTACGAGAGCAACTCGGACTACGCAAACCTGGTCGAACAAGGCAAGGCAGTAGGCGAGAAAAAGAAACAGCTGAGAGTAGAGCTGAACGGGAGTATTGAGAAGCTGCTCGAATCAAGGGATGATTTGAAAATTGACGTGGCGAGCGACAAAGACCTGCTCACCGACATCCTGCTCATAAAGGTCGCCAAACAAGAGGAAACCTTGATCAAGGACAAGTACCAGCAAACGGTCATGCCATTGTTTACGGTTAAATTCAAGGCGGAGTAGATATGAGATTAGGATACAGACCAGTCACAATTGACGGAGTAGTTTATTTCAAACCAGACAAAGGGAAAAAATGCTGGCAGTGCAATGAGAAAATATTCATAGCGACAGACCAGCAAGGAAACAAAAAACCGATATCTCAGGACAAGAAAGGCGAGTGGGGTATCCATTATTTTCAAAAGCCAGAGTGCAGACAGCCCAGAGAACAACTTTCAAAAAATAGGATTTACTCAGCTGAAAGAATAGAACAGAACAACGGGCTAAACGAGCTATAATATCAGGGGACAAAAATATGCCAAAGGGGACAAAGCCATCACAATTTGATAAGTACATGACTGAATTTGTCGAACAGGGTAAAACCCTCAAGCAGATATCGGTAGAATTTGGCTTAGTTTACAAGAGCCTGAGAAAAATAGCAGCGTCCAGGAAATGGGCTGAAAAAAGAATGGAGTACAAGAGCAAGGTGGACAGCAAGGCGGCAGAGATAACCGAGAAACGAATAGAGCAGGAAGCGGAAACATTAGACGAAAAGAACGCACGACGAGCAACATGGTGGAAAAGGATACAAGAAGCAGCCCAGGGGTTATTGATACAAGCCCAATACACGGACGCAGCAGGAAAGAAACGCATAAACATCAAAGCAAAGGAACTGTCGGATTTGTCAGCGGCGTTCGAGAGAGCCTGCCGAGGGGAAAGACTGGAAAACGCCCAGCCGATAGAGATAGCCAAGGTAGAGCAGGAAGTGGGCAGGGATGAATTCTTTGACGCCGTTCGGGACATCGAGGAAAGAAACATGGAACTCGAAGCCGAACTGGAACGAGTCCGCAAAGAAAATGAGAAGTTAAAAAAACCATATGATGACCGAAAAACAACTGGAACTGGAAGCCCGAAGCGTCCTGCGGATGATGGAAAAAAGGTATAAGAGGGTTTACGCCCCATTTCAAATCGAGATAAGCAAACAGATAGTCAAGAACTTCCTAAAAGGCGACGGCGACGACATTTTTATAGAGGTGGCTCGCCAGGCAGGAAAGACGACGGCAGTAGTGGACACAGTGAGCGTGCTCAGTGCGATCGCCAAACCAAACTGGGGCTTGATACCGACAATCGGAGTATTCGCACCGCAGAAAGAACAGAGCAAGACGGACTTTGACAGAATGAAAATCGGACTGCGAGATTTACAGAAATCGGGGCACAAGAACGCAGGATTCGTAGAGAGCAACGCCAACACCATAGTGTTGAAAAATGAAAACGCCACATTCTTCAGCTTTTCGTTAGAGGGTGGAAACATCGAGGGTAAAAGTAACAGTCTGCAGATTTACGAGGAAAGCCAGAAAATCCACGGCAAACGGGAAAAGAAAATGAAAGTGGAAGCGTTCCCAATGGCAGCGGCCTACAACGCCCCCCGCATATTCATAGGCTCGGGCGGATACAACCTCTGCTATTACTACAACGGGATACAGGAAAACAAGGACAAGCCGAACAAAGTATTCAGATTCCCCTACCAGGACATAATCGCCCAAAAGCGGAAACTGTACGAAATGACTGGCGACCCATTCCACCTAAAATATGAAAAGTTTATAGAAAAGGAAAAAGAGAACCTCGGCGAATACAGCGACGAATTCAAATCACAGTACGAGCTGGTGTGGAATTTGTCGAGAGGTATGTACGTGACCAAAGAGAAATTCGAGAAAATGGCGATAGACTCGCCACAGCTCGATAAAGAGCCAACCTACCCGTGCTTTGTCGGAATCGACGTCGGAAAGAAGCACGACAGCTCAGTAGTGAGCGTGGTGCGATACAAGAATGGATACTGGGTGAGAATAGCGTTCAAGATGTGGCTCGGTGACAACTACAGCCACCAATTCAAAGAAATGGTCGAATTCATGGGGAACTACAACGTGGTGGCACTGGCGATTGACTCGACAGGACAAGGCGACTGGCTGCCAGACCGATTCGACGACGAAACCAGCTATTCCCCGTACCACTTCGTATTCAGCCGACAAGCTAAGGACAAGCTGTACCGCCACGGGATGACCATATTCCAAAACAACAAATTCAGATACTTACAACCGCCAAACCAATACTACGCTGACCAGAACCAAAGACAGTACATAAACCTCGTGAAAGAATACAAAGGCGAATACCTCGCCGTTTACGCTTCCGAGGACAATGACGATAACCACGACGACATCCCAGACGCTGATCACCTGGCAATGTGGGCAGGCAAGCTGTACATGGACGGGGGCGGAACAGGGGAAGTGATAATCGAAAAGGCATCGGCGAACTGGGGAAGTGGTGGCTGGAAAAAAGGAAAGTTTATATCATATGACCGTTAAACCAAAATACAACGAAAGTCAGGTACTCGGGGCGATAATGGACTACCTCTGGGCGAGCCGAATATTCGCATTTAGAATCAACAATACGCCGATATACAACCCGAGAGAGGGACGCTTCCGAAGTAAAGGCAAATATGAACTTTACGGAGTGGCAGACATCCTCGGAGTATACAAAGGTCGAATGCTGGCGATTGAAGTAAAGCGGCCAGGCGGAAAGCCCAGCGATTACCAGACTATATTCTTAAACAAAGTAAACCAGAGCGGCGGAATAGCGTTTATTGCGACATCCGTCGACGAAGTAATAACTAAATTAAAAACCTATGGAAATGCAAGCCAAACAAGTGAACACACCACTCCCATACGACACGATCAAGAGATTGGTCGAGGAACAACAGTGGGTCAAGATTTACAATAAGCGAACCCGAGTATTGCTCGGACTCGGTGAGAAAAACAACGAGATAAACCAAAAGACACAGGAATACCTGCAGGAAGCGGTAATGCCAGAGGTCTACAAGATAATTGACGCCTTTTTGATAAAGAACAGCCTGAGCCTGGTGGGATACTGGGATTTTAGCAAGTACGGGGCGACCGTGGTAGACAAGGAACAATACCTCGCCTTTACTCAGAACGAACGCAGAGAAGCACCAAAGCCAAACTGGGAAAAATTCGACGAACTGCACAAAGAGCTGGAAGCATTCAAGAAAGTGCAAATCATCGGCTCAAAGAACCCACAAACAGGCGAGCCAACCTGGACAGTGAAAAGCGAAATCAGCCCCGAATTGGTGGCAGAGAGAGCCGAACTGCTCGGACTCGTGGAAAAGGTAAAATCCAAGTTTAATGAATTCGACCTAAACCAGGCACAGCTCGAGAAAGCCCAGAAAGTAGACGACGGTGAGGACATCGAGGAAGCAGAACCAGAAAGCGAGAATTTGACGCCAGACGAGCCAAAGACCGAGGATGAGGAAAAGACACCAAAACCACAAGAGGAAACGCCCAGCGAGCCAAAACAAGAGGAAAATGGCACAGAAAAAACCCAAGAGGACACAGACGACACACAAAAACCCCAGGACCAGGTCGAGCCTGAGTGGAAACCAGAGCCAGAGGAAGCACCTGGCAAAGAAACTAAGGAATAATCTATGGCTACCAAAAAAGGAAACTTCACGATCACCGACCACAGCAAGACAGACGAAACAGGCAAAGTGACTCCGCTGTTCGTCGTTCGCTGGGGCAACTCAGTGCAGAATTTCAAAACAATGGAAGCGGCCGAGAAATTCTGTGATAATTACGGAAAGGTAGACCTGAGCGTTCGCCAAGTGCCAAAGAACCAGCCAAAAGAAAAAGTATGAAAGACGGGATGATTTACGGAACAAAAGAAATCTACATCTGGGGTGAAACCAAGGTGTGGGCAGAGAGAGCCAAGCAGATCGCCAAGTACGTGCCAGACAAGGCAACGGTGGTGGACGTAGGCGGTGGATTCGAACACCTGCAGAAGTTTATCAAGGCAGACAAATACTACTGCATAGACTGCTACCAAGCAACGCCAAACACGATACTGGCAGACCTGAACAAGGAATACCCAACACTTCCAGAACAGGTGCAATACGTTATTTGTCAGGGGGTAATGGAGTATATGCAATCGCCGTTCGACTTTTTAATGAATATGCACCAATACGGCAGGCACATGATACTGACGTACCGAATGGCGAATGTTAAAAACGAAAACCAGAAAATCAAGCGTAACTTTATGAGCTTCGAACAGGTCGACGAACTGCTCAGGGTGACGGGATGGGAAGTATTGACCTGGCAGTACGTAGAGGAAAAGCCAGGGGCACAAACAGAGAAATTATATTATTGCGTAAAAAAATAGCATATGGGAAAGAAAACAGAACGACCGTGGGGTGAGTTTGAAATACTGTCGGAATTCCAAGTGGATACCGATATGTACTCAGACCTGCCAGGAACGGACGTAGTGATTAAAAAACTGACCGTCAAGCCAGGAAAGAGCCTAAGCTACCAGACGCACCAAAAGCGTAGGGAAAAGTGGGTGGTCGTCCAAGGTCGTGGCAAGGTGGTCAAAAATGACCTGGAAACCTGGGTCAGCAAAGGAAGCGTAGTGGAAATACGCCAAATGGCAAAACATCGAATTATTAACAACCACACCGAGGTCGAACTCATATTGGTGGAAGTAAGCGAGGGAAAATTCGACGAGAACGACATCGAGAGGATATCAGACGAGTATGGCAGAGCAAAACCAAAACGCAAGCCAGCAAAAGCGAAGCGTTAACTTTACTCCCCAGGACCACCAGCAAAGGCTGATCGCCCAGGGGATATGCCCGAGAACGCTCAAACCAATGACCCCGAAGTACTTCATGAGCAAGGAATTCGTGGTCTACCACAGCACCGACACCGATATGGTCTATTACGGCAGACCAAGATTCGGCGAAGTGTTAAGAGCGATAGGGAAAGAAATCTGGGGACATTTGAAGTACTTCTACGCCAGCCGAGTATTCGAGTGGCACGTGAAAATCAACAAACGCTACCCAACAGAGAAACTAAAGCCGTTTAATTAAAAAGCTATGAACAATTCAAAAATCGTGGAAGTGAGGGACGTCTGCTTCGCAAAGGAGTGGAAAGACAAAAGCGGCCAGCCGAAAACAAGCTGGACAAAGGTCGGGGCGTTGTTTATCAAAGACAACGGCGGAATGAGCATCGTGCTTGACGCAATGCCAATCGGCACAAACCAACTCGTGGCTTTCAAAAAGAAACCAAGAGAGGGACGGGAAACTCCAGTCTTTCAACCAGACGGAACAACCAATCTGCCGACCATTGACGCTGACGCCGATATGCAAGCACCACCGCCAGCCGACGGCGAGGAATTAAAGCCAGAGGATATCCCATTTTAATCGTATGAAAGCAATCATAATCGCAGGGGGCGAGGGCACAAGACTCCGCCCGTTAACTTACGAAATGCCAAAACCATTGATACCAGTGCAGGGCAAACCAGTCATGCAGTATTTGGTGGACAATTTCCTGGCATACGGGTGCGAGAAAGTTATCATAGTGGCAAACGCCAGACATGAGAACTTCTTCAAAAACTGGGGGCTTGTATACCTACACCACCACAAAGACGTCAATCCAAAGCAACTCCACCTCGTGCTTGAACCAGAACCGCTGGGAACGCTCGGGGCGATAGCCAAGGCGATCAAGGGCAATATTGAACCATACGAGCCATTCTTCGCCACCAACGCAGACGAAATCAAACCAGTCAACCTCCACGAACTAAAGCACCAACACCTCAAGGCAAAGGAACAGAACGAGAAACTAATCGGAACAATCACGGTAAAGCAAATGCCAGAGAAATCGACATTCGGCAACGTAGAGTACGACAACGGCAAAGTGAAAAAATTCCTGGAAAAGAAAGACGACAGCCAGGCACGCTATGCCAGCCTCGGACTTTATGTGCTCGAAGCCAAGCGAGTGCTCGAGTATTACTCGGAAGCACAAAGCAAGAGCGGAAAGAACTTCTCAATGATTGAAACCGACCTATTCCCTGCGGCCAGCGAGAAAGGCAACCTGGCAGGATTTGAACACACGGGCGACTTTTATCCGACAGACGACTTCGCCAAGTGGGAAAAAGCAATCCTGGAATACAAACACACAGAACCTCACTATCCTAAACAGCCATAAAGGTGTATAATAAGTGCATAAAACATAACGCACAAATATGGCAAAAGAACAAGAACAAAAAATGGACATAGTCCGACCACAACGGAAATCCGTGTGGAAATCGCTCAAAGAGATGATCGGGCGAACCAGCGACGATGACGTCTTAAGTGAACGCAACGTTTTCTGGACTCGATTATTTGACAGCACAACCGAGGACACATCTCGCCCAGACTACACTCTGAATATGGCGATTTACAAAGCCTCGATAGTTAAAAACAAAGAGGGCAAGAAAAAAGGCGAGGAGTACATATTCGGGGCGACATTCGGCAAGCCGATAGTCAACGCCACCGCAGCGTTTGCCTTTACTGGGTTAGTACCGCCAAGAATATCAGGCGAGGGGGATTTTTACGATGACGTGAATAACTTCCTATACGCTGAACGCAAGACGTTATTTGACGCCATGCGATTCGGAAGCAGGGACGGCGACGCATTCGTGCGTTTAGTGCCAAGCAAGGACAACGCCTACCTGGAAATTATCAGCCCAGAAATGGTAGAAGTGATAACCAACCCAGACAACATCAACGAGATACTGGGCTACAACATCACCCACGTGTACTTCAAGGACGAGAAAAAGGTGGATAAAGAAATGGTGGTCGAGGAATACCGCAACACCGAACCATACTACCGCCGAGTGAAATACAGTGGTGGAAACTTGAAAAATGGCGAGGAACAGGAAGTGGACAATGACTACCCATTTTTGCTGGTGGCTCATTACGCTAATGAGAAAGACCCCAACGCCAGATACGGCACAAGCGACTACCAGAACGTGTACGTTTTAATGAAAGCCTACCACGCAGTAATGGAAAACGGACTGAAAGGGGCGATTTACAACTCCCAACCAACTCCGTACATCAAGGGCGTGGTCAACTTCCAGAAATTCGTCGAGCAGAACTTCGAGAAACTGCCAAACGCCAAAGACGGACAAGCGAAGTACCAGATTGAATGGCGACCAGACCGTATGCTTTTACTGGGCGAGGGAATGGACATGGGAATGCTGACAATTCCTGATCACGTCACCGCAGCCACCACCATGCTCGAGTATTTGTTTTATTGTATCGTCCAAGCAACCGAAACGCCAGAATTCGTAATGGGAACAGCCGTCGCCAGCTCAAAAGCCAGCGTCAGCGAACAACTCCCAGTTATCATAAACAAAGCCTACCGCAAGAGAGCGGACTTCGAGAACTTCCTATACGACGTGATAGACATTTACAGTCAATACTTGCTCGCCACCGCTCAGATTAAACAAGCTACGATTCCAACCGAGGGCTTCAACATCGAGTGGTCGCCAATCGAGGACGAGAACAAACAGCTTAATCTCGACATCGTAAAGAGCCTGAAAGAACTCGGACTTATTACCGACGAAACCGCTCTGTCACTCACGGGCATAAAAATCGAGGACGTAGACGCCGAACTAACCAAGGCACGAGAACAGGCAACCGCCAAGCTGGTGCAAGAAATGAAAGAAAGCGACATCTACAGCCCATTCAGTGCTCACCAATACGGCAAGGACAAGGACGTCAAAAAGCTGGTGGACGACGACAACTACCAGAGCAAAAAGAAAATTAAAAAATGAGTATGGCGTTAAACGCATTCGACAAAAAGCAAATCCAGGAACAGATCAGAGCGGAAAAGGACATCGACGCTCTTCTTCGTTCGCTTGCTGAACAACTCAAAAAGGACATCCAAAAGAAATACAAGGATGACGAGCAAGTGAAAAGCCTGGACGCTCTGGTCGCTGCGTTCGCCGTGTCGATTACGAAATTCTGGGACGAAATAGAATCCGTAATTTACGAACGGTCAGGAAATGTCGCTGACGTGACCATAGCCAAGAATAAGCAGTTATTCCTGGACTATATGAAAAAGGTCAAGAAAGCGGCCGTGACCGAAGCCCAGAAAAAGCAGGTGGTAAAAATCACGGACAAGGCAGTCAAGGAATTTGACTATTACAAGCAACGCAACCAGAACATCACCGAAGCCAGAAAAGTATTCGACGACAAAACAATCGGACAGCGAATCAAGATAGTAAAAGGGGCGACCAAGAAAACGGTGCAGAACATAGTGGCAGTGGGCGTGGAAAAAGGAAAATCCGCCCGAGAGATAGCCAAGGACATCGACGGCTATGTCAACCCGATAAAAGGGAACTACCGCTCACCGTTTGATTATTACCGCCAGCGGTTCGATAAAAAGGTGATCAGCCAGAGCGTAAAAAAGGCAGGCTATGTGCGAGAGGGTTCGGTCAGCTACCAAGCCCAGCGAATAGCCAGGACGGAAATAAACATGACGCAGAGGGAAGTGACCAAGCGATTATACAAAAAAGTGCCGTTTGTGAAAGGCTACAATTGGAACTTATCCAAGAGCCATCCAGACCTCGGGTGCGAGTGCGAAAGGTTATCAAAGACCAATCCGCACAAAGACGTGCCCGACACACCGCACCCAAACTGTATGTGCTACGTCACAACCGACCTCGTCGACCCAAAAACATTCCTAAAAACACTTAAGTAATAACCCAACAAGTATGGCAAAAGCAGTCAAGCGAGCACCAGCTCGCAAACCAGTCCAGTATGCCACCAAGTCGCACGTCGTGCGTTTGGAAAGCAAACTGGCAAAGGTGACCGCCCAACTCAAGGCAGCCAAAGCAAAACCAGCGGCCGCCCCAAAGGTGCACCGCAAACCCAGCGTGTACAACAAGTTTGTACAAAAGGGATTAAAACAGGGCAAAGATTTCAAAACCATAGCCAAGGACTGGAAACAGAAAAACGGCTAAGGATAACCTCGTAAGCTATGAAAATTTTAATGCTTACGCCGAGCAGAAGCGAGCAGTGCGGAATATGGACATACAGCAATTACCTCATTCCGCACCTCGCCGACCTGGGCGTCACAATCGAGCTGACACGTGATTTTGAACATTTTCAAAAGATAGTCAGCAACTACGACCTCGTGCACGTAGAGGACGAATACGGAATAGTGCCAGACGGTCTGCTTTATTTTTTTAGAGATAAGAACATCCCATACGTGATCACCATGCACACGGTCTGGGAAAAGAAACGGGAACACCACGACGCATTCCGAGAAACGCAGTGCAAGGCGATTATTTGCCACAGCCAGGACCAGGTCAAAACCCTGCTGAGAACGCACCCCTGCCTTGAACCGAAAATACACCTGATACCGCATGGTAGCTTTGAAACCAGGATGGACGACCACGTCTACACGGGTGGACGGGTCAAAATCGGGTCGTTTGGATTTTCAAGCTTCCCGAAGCGATTCGTGGAAACATTCCAGCAATTAAAGAAAACCAGCCTGGACTTTGAATTCCGCTTATTAAGCTCATGGCAGAAAGACAACTTCAACGCCATAGAATACGGCAACCTGCTCAGCAAGCTGAAACAGGATGAGGACAGGGAAGCCGAAAAGGAAAGTAGAGAGCCACGGTTTTATTTGAACAACCAATTCCTGCCAGAGTCTGTCATTTTGGAAAAACTAAAGACGTGCGACATTTTAGTGTCATTCGTGACACCGATAATAGCCCCGAGCGTATCAGGGTCAAGCCGATTTCTCATGCAAGCAGGCAGACCAGTGATAGTGTCGGATATTTACCACTACAGCGACGTGCCAGACGACGTGTTCGTGAAAATTCACCCAAGCCTGCCAGAGAAAGACATCGAGTGGGCGGTGCAGACCGTGATTGACGATTATGAGGGATACGTGGCAAGGATCGCCGAATACACCAAGAAAACCAGCTGGGCAAACGTGGCAAAGCTTCACCTGGATGTTTACTCCAAGAGCCACACTATTCAACCAATTAAAATAGAGTGCCCAATATGACAGAACAATTCCTAATCAAAAAGAAACTGGTGGTGCGAGGGTTTTTCGGACGGGGGAACTGCGGTGACGAAGCCTTGCTTCAATCCTTGTACGAATTATTTGGCGACAAGTACCAGCTGACCATATCAACCGAACTCGGCGACGTAAACCGAGAGGTAATGGACAAAATGCACCCATACAACCAATGCGACATAGTGAACTGCGAGAATCGCTTGATTTTCAAACAGGCAAACGTAGCAGGGTTTATTCTGGGTGGCGGTGGACTCGGGCTGGGGTTTGGCATGAACCAGTACATAGTAGCCAAACGACGTGGCGTGCCAGTGATTCACATCGGCACACACCTTGACGCTTCATTTTTAGCCGACGAAACAGGCGAAACGATAGGGCTGGACGAAGTAGACCAAATCAGAGTGCTGAAACCAGAAGTCTGCAAACTTTTCAACCAGACTATGGGCGGACTTCTGAATTTAGCCGATTACTACGCCGTAAGAAACAGCCAATCACTGGAATACGCCCACAAGCTCGGTGTCAACCCGAAACTTTACCCAGACCTGGCATTTTCGCTACGGAAAGACGACAGCCCAGACATAGCCATGGATAAAAGGCGAATGCTGGTGACGATCAGAGAATATCCGCCAGTGCACCAGGACATGGAACGCTTGAAAAAATGGATGGCAAAGTTAGAGGATTATGCCAAGAAACTCGGAATGTACATCAAGGTAATGCCATACTGCGAAGCTGACGCCGAAACAACCAGACAGGTAGGCTACGGCGACAGAATGATAGACGGGCAATACTGGAATCCAAAGCGAGTAAAGCAGTGGGTAGCCAGCAGTGGTATGCAGGTGAGCCTGGGACGATTCCACGCCGTGGTATTTGCCATAAGCGAGGGAATTCCAGTGATTTCAATAGACCACTTCATGGACGCCTATAAGAACAAGGCGACAATGCTTCTCGATGACTCAAGGCTCGGCGAATTCCGCCTGACCAGACAAGACGAGGACAAAGACTGCCTGGACTTATTCAAAAAGGCGATGAGCCACGAAACAGAAATGAAAATCGCCAGCGTCGGGGCGGTAAACCGACAGCTCGTATACAAAATGCGTGACGAAATAGTAGACTTATTAAACAAAAAAGTATGAAACTAAAATGCACAAATGAAAACTGCGGAAAGACCGTCGCCTTGATCAGCGAAACAGGACTGCTCCGCATCACCATGAAAGGCAGACGAGTAGTGGTGACAGGACAGGAATATAGCACAGTCCTCTCTTGCTCATTTTGTCGGCACGACAACGTGGTCACGGTCGAAGCAGGGAAACTCCTCAAAGACGGGCTGAAATTAGAGCCAGAGGATGAAAACCCAGAACCGCAGACTGTGCCGATTGAAAAGCCAGAGGACGAGGACGACGAAAACGATAATCCAGATAACCAATAAAATATGCCAGAAAAAACAGACGCCCTGGATGATATCATTCCAGGACAGGGTGAAAATGACACCCAAAACGACGAAACCAACAAAAATACGTCGGAAACGCCCCAAAACGACCCAAATGAGGGGGATGACAGCGAGAATGAGGAAAATACCCAGCCGACACCGCCAGCACCACCTAAAAGCGAAAAACAGGGCAACAGCAACGAGCCAGAGCCAACACCAACACTCGACAGCGACCCCACTCTACAAGTGCCACTGCCAACCGACCCGACCAACCAAAAACCAGTGGATCAGCTCGACGCTTTGAACTTATCCACAGACCCTGCAAAGTCTGACTGTTCAAAAAAGCCTGAAAGTGGTAAAATTGAAGTAAGAGTAAAAGAACTGACTTATAACGAGAAAGGCGAACAGAAATACTCGCCTGAGGAAGTGATGAGTGTACTCGCTTTATACGACGACTTCACCAATGTGAGAGGATACGAAAAGACCAGATACCAAATGGAATTCGAGAAACTGGAAGCCAATCACAGAATCGCCGATTTGAAAGCCACCAAGGAACTGCTCAAGCGACAAGGGCACGAAGTATAAAACTCAAAAGTAGGATTTAATGTCCTTCGGCTGTATATCAGCTATTCAAATTATTGGATAGCTGATTTTTATTAAAAACAAAGTATGAAAAAAAAGACAGAAAATCCAAATCCCGAAGTAAGTAAATTGTACGATAATTTACTAACCGTCGCCGAAATGACTAAAGAGGTCGATAGTCAAAAAGGCGAATTCCCGATCGCTGCAGGAATTGACCTGCAAAAATTGATAGACGGGGATAGTGACCCAATGTTTGTACTCGTCCGTGTTTTAGCCGAAACCGTCTCAGCAAACGGCAACAGCTGGAACAAGGACGTAATCAGGGACGTGGCCGCTCAGATTATGGAAAAGACACCAGATGGATATCTGGGGCACTTACCAGACGACGAGCGTGCAACAAAATTCCCTGATCCGCAAACCCTATGGATAGGGGCAAGAGTAGAGTCTGACCCAAGCACAGGCAAGCTGAGCCTTGTGGCAAAGGGCTACGTTCTACCAGATTCGAAAATTCGCACCTATCTCAAAAAGGCAGTAGCAGCAAACAAAGAAGTCAGTGTCAGCGTTTACGGTCGGGCAAATCGGGTATTCAATAAGTTTAAGAAGTATTACGACATTCAGGCGTTCGACCTCGAATCAATAGACTGGGCACGCCCAGGAAGCCAGGGTGTTGCGAATGCTAACTTATTAGCCATAACACAAGAAACTATGAAGCGAGAGGAAATTATCGCTTCCGCAACCTTAGACGAGATCAAGGAAAATAACCCAGATTTAGTCCAAGAAATCCAAGAAAGCGTAAAAGGCGAAATCGTTTCGGAAATGAAAAACGAAGCGAAAGAAGCCAAGAACGCTCTCAAAGAAATCACGGATGAGCTGGGCGAAAAGCCTCTCGAAAGAGTAGCGGAAATGCGGAACGATTTCGAAGCTGTTTCTGGTCGTTTGGCGGATACCGTTATAGACACTCAACTAAGCCAGCGAGTAAGCAATGAAACTGCTCGCAAGTTAATCCGCAAGACGGTGGTAGGCGAAATGTCAAAGGTCGAATTGACCGATGACGAGATAGCCGAAGCCAAGAAAAACGGAGTGACTACAGCTGAAATGAGAGCACAAAAAACGGTAGACGCAGTCCTTGAAAGCGAGGACGCCAAACAACTGATTAAGGAAATGATGGACAAAAAACCATTCTCTCCTGAAAAGGACAAGAGCAGCAACGACGGTCGATCGTTCACTGTAAAAAAATAGACCAAACATTATTCACAATAATTTAATAAAACGCTTATGTCTGCGACACAACCTAAAGACCCAAAGCGAAGCGACGGTAAAGCCGTATTGGTGGAAGCCGTGTCTGCATTCGACAAGGGAACTTTTGTCAGAAAAAATCGTGGCGTGAACGTTAGCTGGTACGGCTTCGCTTGCGAGGACGCAGAATCAGGTGATCAAGTAAATCTTGACATCTCTGCTTCCGAATTCGAGCTTGTCATTCCTGCCGACGTAGATGCCGCAGTCGGGGCAATCCTTTATATCACAAAAGATACAGGGGAAATCACCGACGAGGAAGGCGAGGATATGGAGAACGTAATGTTCATGAAAGTAACCGTCGCCAAAGACAACAACAATGTTGTCTGGGGTATTCAATTGCCACAATTATTCGACTGGTAAGCCCAGTTTGAAACGGCAATATTTTATTTAGTAACCAATTATAAACTCAACGCATATGTTCAAGAGAACAGTAGACCAAATCGCTGAGTCCGCCTTTGACAAGGCTATGGTTACTTTGGCTGAAATGCAAAAAGGTCAGAGTCAGGGACTCGACTGGGCTAACGATTTGAAGTCAGGCAAGGTCACTTTGAAAGAAATGATCGGCACTGAAAGCGGTGCTGAGGAATTCTTAGAAAGAGTGAACCTGGAAGCCTACCAAGAAATCGAACGACCAGAACATCAGCCATTGTACACAGCAATCTACGACGTCGTAGAGGACTCAACTTTGCCAAAAATTCTAACCGTCGAGGAAATGGGACCTTATGGTATCGTTTTTCTCGAACACTTAGAGGGCGGCGAAGTTAAATTCGGTACATTAGAACCAGGTCAGGAAAAAGTAGTACGAATGCGTACACTCGCAGCTGGTCTGGAATACACTGAGGACATGGTGGAGTACAACGAACTCTTCCGTGTGACCGACCAAGCTCGCCAAATGGGTAGAGCCTGGGTAGCCACAGTGAACTACGTCACATTAGCCCCGATTTACCTCGGAACTTACGTGACATCCTCTGCCGATTTACAAGAGCAGAGAGAATATCAAGAGGGCACTGGCGTAACAGCCACCGCTCAATTGATTGCCTGGGACACCAGTATCCAGCAAACCCTACGCAACGCTTTGACCGTCTTGCCAAACGCCAAGTACATCTTGTGCAACAGCGGCGATCAATTCTTGTTAGAGGATGCATTAGCTGGCTCAATGTTACCAGACTTGAATCCATCAAAGGTTAAACGCCAACTACGCCCAGAAAATATTATTGTCTGGGACGGCTTCAAAGCCAAAGTCGGTGCAAAGACCTACGAATACGCAGGCGTCACCAGCGGATACTGCTACCTCGTTTCTGGTTCGAAACTTAACTTCCGTTATTACATCAAACACGGATTAAGAATCACCCAGGGCGACGGCGACTTATCTCGCTTGATTGCCAGCCAAGTAGTCGGTCGTGGTCGTGGCGGTACTTACGCTGCGATCGCAGGTGCGGACGGTGCTGTAAAAGTAGCAATCGTTGCTCCTTAGTGATTAGCATGGGGGCGGGTGGAAACGCTCGCCCCTTTTGCGGGTTTTACCCTGCAAGAGGAAGCAGAGTAAAGAACACAAACAATATGCCGAATCAAAAAGACCAAACATACTACAGCGAAGTGATAGCGATAATGGGTGGCGAAGCTCCATATAGCTGGTTTACTCCGATATTTGCGATTGAAATATTGACGATGAACTTCAAAGTCCTTGGATTTGACCCACCGCAAGAATCGCCATACAGTGCCACATTGTTCCCATATTCGATATTTAGCAAATACCTACACGAAACAAACCAAACAAAGACGTGGGCATTGGTGATAAAAATGCTCAGGAAATTAAAATAATTTTTAATAAAAAAATATGATAGCTGACAAAGACGTTACTTATTTCGAGCAGCTATGGTATGACCCAGAAACATTCAAGAATTTTGCTGATGTGGTCATGGCGAACATAGCAGTATTGCTCAGTCCAATCTGGGCGTTAAAAAACGGGTGGGACTATGGCTGGCTCGACAGGGCTGGGCTTTATGATTTTGTAAGTGACCTGCGTGCGGTCGAACTCGCAGGGACAATAAAGCCAGGGGTGTGTGCCCAGAATTTAATAAAGAACTTAAAATCGGTGCAACAGCCGACTGTTTAATATGGGAATTCAAATACCATCAAAAGACATCACATACTTCGAGCAATGCTTTAATTATATCGGCGGTGACGACAGTCTGGAATTGATAACTGCGGTAAATTTTATAACTACATTTTTAGTGAACCCTGCCTATGCCATAAGTTTAATGGGTGGTGATGGCGGTGAGGATGAATTATCACTCGGATACAACGGCGACCTCGGACACTTAACATTATTCATTTACGACAAACCAGAGGGCTGGCTTGATACTGACACGATCGCTGGAAATTTGGAATTAAACGATGAAGTGGTGGAGTCTTTCAAATATGGATATCACAAATCAAAAATAAACAGAAATTACCACTACATAACAATGAATGACGTTGAAAGCGTAAATGACGATACCAAGGTGAGCTGGAACGGAATGTTAAACAGTGAGGGAGAACCAGTGTATGAGGAATACTGGAATGGGATAATTTTCGGTGACTGGGGTTTTTTCGAGGGAGAGGAAAATAACGGCGACGGCGATGGCGGTGCTCCAGTAGACCTTGATAATTCCAACCTGCCACCATTCTACGGTTTATTTTACGCAATGGTTATCGCTCAGAGATTTAGCCCAGACGATGAAAACCAAGTAGACATGACAAAACCATACGCCGTGATTGGCAAAATGGTAAATAAACTAAAAAGGCTATGATAGTAAATTACTACGGTGGATTCGGCACGAGCTACGGCTACGGCTCAGCCACAGAACAACTGGCGATCGCCCTAAATGAAGTAGGCGTAGACATCAGAGTAATGCGAACCGCAGGGGCAAGAGGAGTAGAAATGAGGGATGACATCACCCCAAAAGGCAAAGCCCTGATAGGCAAGACATTCGCCAAAGGCGACGTGGCGATTTGTTTCGGACACCCTCCATTCTTTGACGTAATAAACAGCTACAAGTACCGCATCGGATACACGATGTTTGAAAGCGACAAACTGCCAGACCCGAGCGAAAGAAATCCAGACTGGGTAAAACAGTGCAACAAGCTGACCAGACTATGGGTCCCGAGCCAAAGCTCAAAAGAGATATTCCAAAAGGCAGGCGTGACCGTGCCGATTGACGTAGTAAGAAACGGAGTAGACCCAGAATTATTCCCGATATTCAACAGACCGAAAAGAGAAGTATTCACTTTCCTAATGTACGGGGTGCTGACGATCAGGAAAAATCCAGGCTATGCTTTATCAGCTTTCCTGGCGAACTTCAAGGACAACCCCAAGGTGCACCTGATACTAAAGACCCAAAGCGGAACACTCGGACACCTGAGCATACCAGAAAAGAACGTGACGATTATCGACAGGAAGTATGATCACAAAGACCTGCTCGATTTACTGGAAAGTGCCGACGCTTTCGTATTCCCAAGCCGTGGCGAGGGATTTGGACTGCCACCTTTGGAAGCCATGGCGACAGGACTGCCGACGATAGTCAGTGCAAACAGCGGAATGCTTGAATACTGCAACGACCGATACAACTTCCCAGTACAGTGCCCAACGCTGGTAAAGACCAGTCACGTACCGAAACACTGGGGCGACATCGGAAACTGGTGGCAACCAGACTACGAGGAATTAAAAGCAAAAATGAAATTTGTATACGAGAACCAAGACCTCGCACGCCAAGTCGGAATGCGAGCCGCAGACTGGGTAAGGCAAGAACTCACCTGGAAAAAAGCGGCCGAGAACGGCAAGGCGATAATCGAGGAAATGGTAAAACAATAAACATATGCCAGTATTATCACTCACAGATATCCAAAAGCTACGCCTCCACATAATGGATGGCGACCTGTCCGACACAAACGTGCCTCGGGCATTTAGCGATGACGAACTCGAAACAATACTAAGCTGGAACGACGGCGACATTTTGGAATCAGCCCTTTATTGTATCGACCGCCTGCTCATGCAAGCCAGCAAACGATTCAACTACAAGCAAGGCGAAACAGAGGTCGATTTCAAACAGATAACCGAGCAACTGCAGAAACGCAGGGACGAAATAGCATCCGAAATAACAGCCGACGGTGACAGCGGTGGAATGATGCTGGTCAAGGTTAAAAATTGCGACGTAAATAAAGCACTAAGAGCCGAATAATATGGACAAAATCGCACAATACATACTCGGGGACAACCTGAAAGAGCAGGACTTCGAACAGATAGTCAACGACCGAGAGGTGACCGTGACGATCAAGAGAATGTCCACCACAGGCAACGGGTTCAGCACAGAACTTAGTGATTACGCCACGATTGGCACGATTACCGCCAGAGTAGACAATGTCCGCCGATTTTACCAGCACCAGGGCGTGAAAAGCACCACAGGCGACGTGAAAAAGAACGAGGTGCGGTTTATAGGCATAACCCGTGACCCAGACTATGAAGTAAGGGTAGGCGACGTCTGGACGGTAGGAAACGGCGTCCTGAACGTGATCAGCTTAATCGGTGGCGAGCAACAGAACCGAACGGAAGTAATGCTGGCGTGGTTTTTAGAGGGAGTGCAGATAATTAACACCTAAGTATGAATATAAACCCAGCACAAGCCATAAAACTGCTACAGGGGCGACTAAACAGCTTCAAGGGCAAAGTTATCAAGCTGGCTGACTATGAAGCCGCCCAGCTCGAAAATAACGCCAAAAGGAACGCTCCGTGGACAGACCGCACAGGCAATGCCAGAAACAGCATATACGGGCGGACGCAAACAGCGAAAGACGAGGTGGAAATTGTGCACGGGATAGCAATCGACTATGGCAAATACCTGGAACTAAAAAATGAGGGCAAATTCAGAATCATAAAACCGACGGTAGACGAAGCACTGCCTCGGATTGAAAAAGACCTACAAAACATTGGCGTATGAAAGATATAAAAAGCAAAATTTACAATATCCTGTCTGGCGACACAACGCTCGTGAATATGCTGGCGGCCAACAAGCCATTCAACAACCCAGCAGGCACGGCGGCCAAGAAAAACAGCGTCATGCCAGCGTTCGTGGCGACAGGACAAACACTGACGCCATTCCTGACCATTCAGGGCGGACCAGAAACGATTATAAGCGACCGATTCTATACCGCCACGGCATACGTGAAAGTGTACAACCAGACGAACAAGACATTCGTGAGCATAGACGAAATAGTGAGCCGAGTAGTTTCGCTTTTACACCTGCAACAGCTCGGGCTAAGCGATGGCGTGCAAGTGAAAATGGTACGAGAAAGCGTGAGTGCGGAATTCCAGGACGAGGGTCTGAAAATGAACTTCAAAGAAGTAACATTCAGGGTTTATATGCTGTAGGGCATAAACCCTATTATAGGGGAGTGGAGTATTGGCAAACTCGCTCGATTCATAGCCGAGAGAAAGCAGGTCCGATTCCTGCCTCCCCAACAAGGCAACTGCCAAGTAGAACGGGCAAACGCCGAGATTTTATTCACTAAAAAGACACAACCGTATGGATTACAATGTAATAGGTGCAGGTCTCCAAAACGGCTCAGTCAAAACCAGCGACGGCGACGTATTCGATATTTACGCCATCGTAGAAGCAGGTGCTGACGTAGCTCGTGACGAAGTAGAAGTGAAAGGCGATGACCAATCGCTCGGTAAATTCAACTTCGCCTTAAAAGAGGAACTCACCATCACTGCCAACGGTCTAAGCTTCGACGTGATTCAAGCTATTACCGACAACAATCTCGTGTCAAGCCCAACTTACAACGAGATCGCCATCGGAACTGATAGCGAAAAGAACCCTCCGTATGTAGAAATTACTGCGGAAACCACTGCCAAAGACGCAGGCGGTAATGCCAGAACAATCAAGAAAACCTGGCACAAGGTTCAGATCACATCCTTGAAGCTAAACCAAGCAGGCGAAACAGAATTCAGCGTGGAAATGACTGGTACAGCCATTCAAACTTCCACCGACATCACTGGGGCAGCTTTGGCAACAAAGCGTATCGCTACAGTGAGAGTACAATAAGTCACTAAACGGAGATAAGTATGGAAACCCCAAAAAAAGCTCCGTCCCTAAAGGTTAGCTCCCTCAAGGACTTCAAAGAGCAAAGACAAAAATTAGTAGAGGGCGTATTGGTAAAACTGCCAGACAGCGGTCTAACCGTAAAATTGGCACGCCCGTCACTCGAGGATTTAATCTTGAATGACAAAGTGCCAAAAGAGCTGATCACCATAGCCGTCAAAAAATCGGCTGGGCAACTAAACGAGAACGACCTGAAGCGTGTAATAGAGCTTCGGGACTTTGTCGTGACCAAAGCATTGGTCGAGCCAAAGGTGGTGCTCAAAGAACCAAAAGAGAACGAGGTATCGATTGATTGCCTTACCAGAACAGACAAAGACTTTATATTCAGCTACGTAGAAAAAGGCGATTCCGTATTAGAGTTTTTTCGTAGCAAGTAATCAGTCGGTCTGGCTTGCTAAAGTTTGCCACTGGTTTCCTGGCAGACGACCCAGTGATTACCTGGACTTAGATGAGGAAACCGCACTCAAAATCGACATGGCTATGGTAGCCAGACTCGAGGACGAGAAAGCAGAGGACTACCGCTACCTTTTGGAAACAATTCTAAAAGCTGGCGGATACGAAATCAAAAAGAAGCCAGAACGCAACGTAACCGTAAACTTAAAACAAGACCCCGATGACCTGCCACCGCTCTCGGCAGTACTGCCAGCGATAATGGGCAAAGGGGCTGTAATGGAATAACAAACCATATGGCAGACAGAGTAGAACTCGGCAGTGTCGTGTACCGCATAGTGTTTGACACTTCAGGTGCAGACGACGCAGCAGCCCGAGTAAGAAATTCATTTGACGACGTGGGTAAAACCGCCAATCAAATGGGAAGCTCAATGAGAAACATAAAAGCCGACACCAAAGTGGCAGGGTCGGCTCTTAGTGATGTCGCCAAAAAAGCAGGGACAGCCAGTACTGGCATGGGACAATTCAAGAGTGCCTTATTACAGGGTCTCGGAATTGGTACTGGCTTCACCCTTGTGACAAAAGGCATCCAAGCCGTAACATCGGCAATAAAGGGGTCATTTGACGCAGCGGTGAGGTTCGAAAGTGCATTCGCAGGCGTACGCAAAACAGTGGAAGCCAGCGAAGCAGAATTCGGCGTGCTTGCTCAGGGGATTAGAGATTTAGCAAAAGAGATACCGCTCACAGTAGAGGAACTATCAAGAATCGGCGAACTCGGTGGTCAATTAGGCGTAGGCAAAGCAGACCTGCTCGACTTTATAGACGTGATCGCCAGAATCGGCGTAACAACCAACCTGACGCAAGAGGAAGCAGCGACAGCGTTCGCCAGAATCGCAAACATTATGGACGTGCCGATTGCTGAGGTCGGTAAAATGGGTGCGGTAGTAGTAGAACTCGGCAACAACTTCGCCACCACCGAACAAGAAATCGTAGACTTTGCCACCAGAATAGCTGGTGCAGGTAAACTGGCAGGTATGCAGACCGAGGACATCTTCGCCTTGGCCGCTGCCATGAGTTCGGTAGGTATTGAAGCGGAAGCAGGTGGCACGGCAATCCAGAAAGTATTCCTTGCCATAAACGACGCCGTAGTGGGCACAAGCACAAAGGCAGCCCAGGCATTACAGCAATTCGCAACATTGTCAGGAATGTCCGCCAAGCAATTCGCCGACCAATGGCGAACAGACCCAATCGTGGCGTTTGACGCTTTGGTTCAGGGATTAAGCAAGGCAGGCGACCAAGCCAGCGGAATAATAGACAATTTACTCGGCTCAGACGTCCGTTTGAAAAGAGCGTTCCTGTCAATCGCAGGTAACGCCGACTTATTGACTGACGCCATAGGCAGAGCCAAAAAGGAAAGCACAGAACTGAACGCATTGACTGAGGAATCAGCCAAGAGATTCGCCACAACCGAAAGCAAGATAATCCTAACCAAAAACAGATTAAACGACCTCGGCATTACGATCGGGGACAATTTGAAAGGTGGGTATTCGAAAATACTCGACTGGCTGGCGACATTTCTCGACGGCTTGAATTCAGCCATGCCAGTAGTCATCGCATTTGGAAAAACAATCTCGGCAGTTTTTATCACACTAAGAAACATAATCGGCACGGCAATCGTGGCGGTGATATTGTTAATCGGCGGATTTGTTAAAGATTTAGTGCAGAACGCCATCGCCATAAAGGATATAGTCAAAGGCATAGCTCAGGGATTCGCTGCTTTGCCTGCATTTTTCGGGGCGGTATTTTCGGACATCGCTTCGAGCTTTATCAAAACATTCAAAAACATAATAGAAAAAATACCAGGAATTACTTCAGGAATTGCGGCCATAAAGGGGGCGTTAGATTTCGTCGGCAAGGCATTCAGTAAAGCCGTGGAAGTAGTAAAGGGCTGGGCGAAAAGCGTCGTCAACGTGGTGATATCGGTAAAAGATAAGTTTGTCGCTTTCGGAAAAGCAGCCAAGGACGCCCTGGCTGGAAAACTGGACGAAGCCAAGAACACAATTATATCCGCATTCGGCGACATCAAAAACGAAGCAGCCGACTCAATGGAAAGCGTAGGCGACAGCGTAACCAAGAGCATGACCGACGCTGAAAAAGAAACCAAGGGCATATTTAGCAGAATAAAAGACACGCTCAGCGACGTGGTGGTAATTGATACCAGCAAGACGCAAGCGGCTCTCGGCGGACTGACAAATGCATTCGGCAACGTAGCCGAAGCAGGAAACAGGCTCGGATTTGATAATACCGCCAAGGCTTTCAAACAGATAGGCAAAGTAGGAAAAGACGCAGCCAACGAAATTGTGGACTCCTGGAAAGACATCGGCTCAGCTTTCAAAATCGACACCAGACAGCAACTGCTTGAAAACGAAACAAAACGAGTAAAAAAACAAGCAAAGGAAATGGAAGATGCCATCGCTCAGGCTCTCGGCGGATTAGCCCAGGACCAGGGTGCAGGATCAGGCACAAGCGAAGTATTCCAAAAACAACTCGACGATTTGAAATTACTCGGCGACGAAATAGACAAAAATATCGACATATACGCTCGCATAGAGGACAGCTACACCAGCATCGAGGAAAAAGCCAGACGAGCGACAGACGTCCAGACCAGTAAATGGCAGGACGTATTCAACGTGCTTACAAACAGCAAAGCCAGCCTTGAGGAAGTGGACAAAACATACAATTCCGCTCTCGAGGACATCGCCACTCAACTGTCAGATTTGGAACAAAATCACAAAAACATAAACTCGGCAATTGACGAAGTAACGTCCAGCACCAAGGAATACCAATCTGCATCGGCAAACAACAAAATGGTGCTACAGTCATACGAACAGATAAAGGAAGCCGTCCAGCAAGCCACTGATAAGGTTAAAAAACTCAAAGAGGAAATTGCTGGCATAGACCAAGAAATGCAATCGAGCACGGCGACATTCAAAGAGAACATCGCCCAGAAAGTGGCGGAAGCTGAAAAAGAAATCGAAAAATTGAGAAACAAACTCGGTGGCTCTGACATAAGCGTAGACACCAGAAGTGATATCGAGCAGCAAATCAGGGAACAGCAGGCATTGATAGACGCCGCTCAAAAGGCAAATATTGACTACACTGCCGAACTGCAAAAAGCCCGTGAGGAAGCAAACATGAACGATATCGAACTTTTGATAGCCAAATACCAGGCAGAACAGACCATGCTCGAGGAACAAAAGAAACAGAAAGAGGAACAATTAAAAGCTGAACTCGAGCTTCTGCAAAGTGTCAAAGACCAGGAAAACCTGATATACGAAACCCAGAAAAACACCATTCTCGGAATTGAAACGGTGATCACAACTGCCTACCGAGAAAATATGAAAGCCAGACTGACCGCCACACAGGAATTCGTCAATGGCTCAATCCAGCTATATAACAAGCTGGCGGAAGCGGCCAGGAATGCGGCCAAGGCAGGGGCAAACTTAAGCACAGGTGCGATTCAGGCGGCCAGATTCGAGGGATTAGACATGAACGAATTACAAACATCAAAAGAACAAAAAATCAACAACATAACCCAGAACGTGACGGTGAACGCTCAGGTAGCCAGCAGCATCGACATCAAGACGCTGGCAACACAGCTCTCGGGTTATTTGAAAGAGGATATAAGCCAATAGTATGAATGCAACATACCTAAAATTTACGATAGAAAACGCCAACGGCGACATCGTGGTACTGAACGATATCACGACCGACCCACAGCGAATATACACCATAACCGAAAGCCCAGAATTTGAACTCGGGGTGAGAACCAATAAGCGTGACCGCATGGGCAGGCATTTCGTCAAAACCGATTACAGCTTTTATAGCGAACGAAACATAACATTCCGAGGGCAAGTGGCGGTATTTAATCAGAACGTGGATGATTTAGAGGAACTGGTAGCCGACCTGCGGAAAGTTTTCGCCTTGCCACCTTTGCCAAACAGCACCGAGAACGGCTTCGTGACGATTAAGTGGACAGACCAAAGGGGACTGAACTGGCAGACCAGTGCCAAGATAGCCAGCGACGTAAAGATTACCAGCATATTCGGAATGCCATGGGTTAGGAACTACGAGATAAACTTGATCGCCGAGGACGGGCTGATTTACAGCCAGGACTTATTCGCAACCAGCAACAACACGGCGTACTACGGCGGAAGTTTAATGCTACCCGTCAGTTTGCCAGCCTTAATGCCAAACGTGTGGTGGAATGAGATAAGCGTAAACAACCAAGGCAACTTCCCAGCCCCAGCGACATTCAAGATTTACGGATACGCTGAAAACCCAGTGATCACTCAAGCCGAGAGCGGATATTTTATCAAGCTGGACGGATACACGATACCAGCAGGAAGTTATGTCGAAATTGACGTGGCAAACGGCACAATCGAACTCGACGACGGAACAGACCTGAGCGGATACCTTTCAACCGACAGTACCTGGTTTTATATGGAAAGCGGAGTGAACACCATAAGGCTAACCCACGACGGAAGCTACCTGTTAGGATTGCTGGTCGTGGAATGGCGTAATACCGAGATATGATCCAGATTAAAATATACAATTACAACAAGACAAGCATAATAACCAGCCTGACTGACTTCTCGAATTTGTCGATTGACCTGGAACTCATGAACGGCGGAAAGGCGAGCTTTGAAATCGACATCGGCAGAAAAAATGTGACGATGGATAACTTTGCCAAATACAACCGAACGGAAGTGTATGACGGCGACGAAAAGGTATTCAGCGGTTACATTTCCAGCTGGAAGTTTGACTCAGGAAAGCCAGAGAGAATAACCGTAAACATGGTGCACGTGCTCGAGATACTAAATAAGCGATTTACAGGCGACGCCGAAACAAGAAACGGAAACTACGGGGACAGCATAATATCGCTATTGAATACCTACGGCACGGGGATAGGAATAACGGCAGGAACAAATACTACAGTGGCAACAGGCTCGCTGGAATTCAACCGAGAGAATATACTGAGTGCCATGCAAAAGCTAGCGGAATCGGGCGACATCGAATTCTACCTGGACGAGAACGACGCTGTGCAGATACGGGACAGAGCAGGAAGCGTGATCACAAACATAAAGCTACGCTTCGACGAGAGCCAGAATAATATCAACAATATCCTGTCGTTTGACTTTCTCAGTGACGGAACACCGATAGCGAACAGAGTGATAGGAATATCGGACAGTTTAGTGCAGACTGCCAATTCAATAACCCAACAACCGCTCCTGGAAAAAGTAGAACATTTCTCAGAAGCGAAGTCGAACCCCGAACTTTTGAACTTAGCCGAGAACAGGCTCGCCAGCATAGAGGTGAGCCGAGAGATACCGAAACTCGTGATTGATACGGATAAAGTGCCAGCTTATGCGATAGGACTCGGGGACACGGTGGGGATATTTTTGGAAAAAGGGCAACTCCTGAGCGTCAACCGCCAGTACCGAGTAACCTCGATAAGCTACGACTACGGGGAAACAGGACAGGTGGAAGTCTCGCTTGGATTTGCCGACCCAGACAGCAAGGCGTTAAAACCAGACCTGGGACGGGATATTAAAAAAATACAAAACAGAGTAGCTGTTTTAGAAAAAGCATAATTATAAAAATATGTCATTACGAATTAGCAAAATGAACAGTGTAAACACTGGCTGGAATGACGAGGACTTTTCTACCATAGAAAAAGACCTGATCAAGTCGCAAGGCATAGTGGACGAGAACGCCGACGGCAGTGACCTCGTGGTAGAGGAAAACTCGCCTCAGCAAATGAACGTCCTCGTCAACAGCGGTGTGGCATATGTTCACATTACAAAAAACGGGCGTGACTGGTGGGTAAGAGTGGCAAACGACGCTCAGGCTCAGGTCACAGTAGCCCCAAACGTTTCGGGAAGCACCAGAATTGACGCCTTAGTTTTACGGGTGTCAGTTTCAACCGAACCAAACGCCTCGGCAACCAACGTGGCGACATTGGCAATGGTGCAAGGAACGCCAGGCGGTGCAGCACCGAGCGACGGCGACATAAACACAGCCCTCGGAAGCGACGGCTGGATTAGACTCGCCAACATTACGGTGGACAACGGCGTAGGTCAGATATTCACTGCAGACATTGAGGACACCAGAAACGGCATAACTTTCGGCTTAGGCAATACCCCAGCAGGGATAATATACTACGGCGACGGAAGCCAGCTGACAGGTGTGGTGCATAGCCCAGTAGACGGTGACATTTTACCAGGAACGGCAGATTTGTATGATATCGGTGCGGCCTTGAATAGATTCAGAGATTTGTACTTGAAAGGCGGAATGGCGGCTGAGGGGTGGATTTACAGTGCTGGTGATATCACCACAGACGGGGAATTCAACGGCGACGGGGCAGGCATTACCAACATCAACGCCAGCTCGATGTCAACGGCAGTATTATTCTGCGGTGAAACACTTTCCGCAGGCAACGTGGTATACAAACGCCGTGGATTTTACGCTCAACATGACACCTACGTGGATCAGGCAAACGCAGCCACAAACTACGACACAAACAACAGCTTATACGCAGGCAGATACGGTGGGGCTTCAACCAAACGACGCTCACTCATAAAATTAAATTTAGCCGATCTGGGGGCGTCGGTTACTTCGGCGAAACTTCGGCTTTACGTAAAAACAAAGAACGGGGCGAACGCCACGCTCAATCTCCACAGAAATACTGCCGATTATACATCAAGCTCGGTGGTTTATAACACAATGCCAGCATACGACGCAGCGGCCACCGCTTCGGCTTCAATCACGGCAGTGGGCTGGTATGAAATCGACATCACGACAATAGTTAATCAGTGGCTTGCTGGGACATATCAAAATTATGGATTGACACTGGTTTACGGCGATGAACTTTCTGACAACATCAATATTGAAGTTTACTCTAAAGACGACACAGCCAACTACCAATACATAATGCAGTTTATTATTGATGGTTTAGCAGTATTATTCAAGGCAAGTGCCAGCTATGCAGACGAGAGGTCACTCACGCTCGGCGTAATGGGCGAAGCAGGAACGGTCGGACAGAAAAAGAGAGTAATAACTGGTGGGGTGCTCGGGGGCTTTTCAACGACATACGTACCTGGCGATTTGATATACCTACAAAATACCGCAGGCACAATAGGATCAACGATTGGCACATACGAGGGCTTTATCGGGTACGCTCTTGGTAATGGGTACATATTGATAATGAAAAGAGGACTTGAGTGGTTAGGGACAGTCAGCAATACGGTGAATGAGGGAGTAAGTAATACGGCGACGGTCACCGTTACTGTGCCAGCTGGAACAAGAATTATATTCTGGAAAACGATAGCGTCCAGTGGAACTGGTGGTGGGGTACAAGGGCAGTACCAACCAGATCAGGGTGTGCTTACCAGGGAAGCAAACAATAGTGGTGCAAATGCAGGTGCGGCAGGAAGTGGTGGTGAAGTAGCAGGAAGTGGTGGATCTATAACGTGGGACAAAACAACAAACGTAGTCACGGCAACGTGCTACGCACCAGCTAATCATTCTTACAACACTTCCGATGGATATTTGGAATGTGTGTGTTATCGATAGAATATGCCGACAGAAACCCAACAACTAAACATCCAGGACCAGGCGAAAATACTCGAAGCGAAATCAATCGCTGTCGAAGCCCAGAATGACGTCAGGCAACTCCGCAACGAATTCTATGAAATGAAAAAGGACACCGCCAAACGCATAGACAAGGTGCAGGCGATAACGGAAAACATTCGTGACAACCAACTGCACACGCTTCAACAAGACATGACCGACTTCAAGATTCAAACCATAGAGTGCCTGGGTGAAATTAAAACCAGCCTGGAAAAAAACGTCATCAGCACGAAACTAAACAAGACGCTGGTATGGTTTGTCTTTGTCGAGCTTTTCGTCCTGGTGGCTGGTGGCTTAAGTGCCATAATGGTCAAAGCAATCACATCCGCATTATTTAATAATTAAGCAACAAAGCTATGGACAACGAACAAATCATGCAGGCCGCACTGTTAGACAACCGACCTGCAGAGGAAAAAGAAAAGGACTACACGTTCGAGGAAATTGTCGCCTCGGTCAACAAGGTGGAGTGGGTAGAAAAACCCCGAAACCAATGGCGTAAATTTCCGATATTTAATCAAGACGGCTCAGGCTCGTGCGTGGCACAAACCGAAGCCAAAGAACTCGGAATAATGCGGTGGCTAAAAGACGGCAACTACGTTCACTTCTCGGCAACCGACATATACCAACGCCGAAGCAATAAGCCAGACAGCGGTATGTACGGCTACAATGCCCGTAAAATCGTAAAAGACGGCGGTGCGACGCTCGAGGTATTAGTGCCGAGCCAGGGAATGAACGACAAGCAAATGGACGACATCAAGATCGCCGAATACCAACGCCAGGTAGGGGAAGTGTTCAAAGTGTCAAACTTTGTCGAGGTAACGACTAAAGACATCGACACGATCGCTTCAATTATCCAGACGACAGGCAAAGCGGTCATGCTGTGGTTTTACTTTGAATACCGAGAATGGACAGACGTGCCAAAAATACTAAACCCAGACTTGCTATCGAATGGTGCGAACACCTGCCGACACTCGGTGGCTGGCGTAGACTTCATTCTTTGCGGACGAAGCAATATGCCAGAATTCCCAGAAACATGGGGCAAGAAAGCCATTCTGATTGACGAAAGCTGGGGACCAAACATCACACGGTTTGAAAGCCAGCGTGTGATAACCGAGGACTTCTTCAACGCTCGCAATTTTTACCGAAGCTACCTTGTCAATTTCAAATTTGACGAACCAGCCGAGCCAGTGAAGCCAGAACCGCAACCAGAGCCACAGCCACAACCAAACAAGCCAAAATACACATTCAACCGTGACCTTGAATTCTCGGCGGTGTACAAGGTGGATCAGGATGTGGTGGCACTGCAAAACATTCTTAAATACGAGGGACTCTTCCCGAGCAACACCCAAAGCACAGGTTACTTCGGGGCGATAACCAAAACAGCGGTGGGTAAGTACCAGGCGAAGTACGGCATAGCCAAAGCAGGTGATCCTGGGTACGGACGATGCGGTCCAAAGACAAGGACTCACCTAAATGCTAAATACAGCAATTAAAATTATTCATATGACACAAGCAACCAAAGATACAATCAAACGCTACGTGCACAGCTCGGTGATCACATTCTTCGCTGGGTTTATTCCAGCCTTAGCCTTGCTGGTGCAACAGACCAACTTCGAGGACATCGAAAAAGCAGGAATGGTCGGCGGATTACTCATGCTGTTTCGCTTATTGGTAAAGGCAGGATACGAGGGGCTGACAGTTTTGCTGGTCTGGGCGGCCGAAAAGATAAGACAATACAGACAGGACAAAGCAGGCAAATAAAAACAAAATAACCGAAAGCTGGGACATTTGACCCACCAACCCGAGCGACAGAAGCCGACCCCGAAAGGGCAACGCAGACGGTCATTCCAACAGGTGAGGGCTTTCGTCCTGGCTTTTTGGTTTGTAAGGAATCGCAAGCCGTGCTATAATATAACCGTGGGCTTTTTGCTCTATCACCTCCTTTCTGAGCCAAACCACAAACCTCATGCACGTGAGGTCGAAAAACACCCCGACACGGGTGTTTTTTATTTGGCATAGGTAAAGGAAAACCGAAATTATACCTATTTTATACCTATGTTTAGCCAAAACGCCCGATAAACACCCCCCTAAAATTTGACAAGAAAAACAAGCACAAAAAAATGGCTTAAATAAGCGAAACAAGACTCAATAAGTATGACAATAGTGGCAGGAAGTTATCCACAGGTCAAACACTTCAAACCCTTGCTATCCTTAAAACTATATAATACAATACAGATACACCAGCAAGTAAGCTGGACAACCAAAACACTATGTACCAAGTCACAATGACAACCCCGTGGGGCACTTACGTACTCGGCGAGTACGACAACAAAGAGCAGGCAGAGAAAGCAAGCACAAAGCTCAATGCCCAAGGTCGACACACAAGGGTAAGAGAAAAAATAACCAATTAAAAGTATGGCTAAAAAAGAAAAAGGTGAGTGCTGCATTTGTGGAAAAGAAACGGAACTATACTGCGGATCGTGCTGTAGAACGTGGGGAGAATTTACGCCGACATTTTACTGCGATGAGCATTATCAAAAGGTCGTGCTAACAGGAAATTGCTGTGCAGAAAACGAAAGATTATATAACCCAGAAATATGAGCTACACAACAGGCAGACAGCCATGCAAAGACTTCAAGCCAAGACGAGAAAATAACGGATACGGCGAATGGGACAACGAACACCAGTGCCCAATTTGCCGAGGACTGCGGTCATTTTGCGAGAACTGCTTGGCTGACCACCACTTCGGTGGCTGGGCGGAATGTGACAAATTAAGAATCAAAACCACTATGACAAAGCAAGAAAAAATCGAAATGATAAGCGACTGCCTAAACATACCAAAAGAGGACGTCGCCAAGTGGGACGAGCCGACAATAGACATGGAGTGCTTCAAACTGTGCGAAAATCCTGATAACATTTAATCCACAGTTAAACACTTCACACTCTTGAAACTATATAAAAAATAAGATACAATACCATATGCCCAGAATACTACGAATAGGCAACAATCCAATGCCCAGATTATTCAAAGGATTTGGCATGATCAGGCACGGGCAGACAGCCTACCTGACATACTACAGCACACGAAACCGATATACGGTGCGAGTGCCGTGGGGCGAAACATTACGCCGCAGACTGACAATTATACTCGCCGTTTTAGCCCTTACCTTTGCGTGTGCGTGGCTTTTAGCCCGAAATGAGGTAAACACCCAAGCCGAGCAGATAGTCACCGCAGAAACGCAAAATCAAAGGCTACAGCGACAGCTGGACGAAGCCCACGAACAGATTCAGTGGGTACGCCAGAGCGACAAGTACCAATTCTCAGGACCAGGCGAAATTCAAGCGATAATCCAAAGGTCGGCACGACTCCACGGAGTCAATCCGCAGAAAGCCCTCGAAATCGCCGAGTGCGAGAGCGGATACAATCCAAAAGCTAAAAATAAGAACTCGACCGCTGTCGGGACATTTCAATGGTTAGAGAGCACGTGGGAGTGGATAGGAAGTCCAGGCGACAGATTAAACGCCTACGACAACATCACCGCTTTCATGGTTTACTACCCGAAATACCCCGAATGGTGGGCAGAGTGCGATAACTAAACAATTATGAAAGAAAAGAAACAAACAACAATCATGGACGACGAACTGTACACACCGAAAGAACTCTCCCAAATTGCCGAATTCAGACAATACTTCGGCAAGACCAAGGCGGACAATTTGGCGGACAACAGCGTGTATTTTTACATCCTGAACGCAGTCCGCAAGAAAACCCTAAAAGCCTACAACTACGGCAACGGGAAAACACCATACTACAAAGTATGGGGAAAAGACGCACGTGCATTCATTAACCAACAATTCACTAAGCAATAAACCTATGGCTCAAACAAAGGAACAACAGGCAAAAATGGAAGCCCAGCTCATGTCCATATTGCCTCCGTTTATTAGGAACTTCCTCGAGGTGGAAGTGGAACTCGTAAATAGTCAAAAAAAGAAAATCAAAGAGCTGGTGCACTGGGATATGAGAGGATACCAGTCAGAAGCTAAAGATCAGAGCGTGAACGAAAAATACGACTTCTGGAACGACAAAAAGAGCGGCCAATGGTGCATGAAGCACCGAGCGATTGAAAAGCTGGCAGACATTATGGGAATAGAGATAGACGAGCAGAACATCGAAAGCCACAGCCAGCCAACCGTAGACAATCGCTACCAGCACATCTTCACCATAACCGTGCGTGACCCGAAAGGACGCAAGGCAACCTACGTAGGCGAAGCCAACAACGCAGGCGGTGGAATGGTGCAGAACAACTACAACGCCTACCCAGCAAGCATGGCGTTCAAGCGTGCCTTTGACCGAGCGATTATGAAACTGATAATGAAAATCGCCAGAACCGAATACCTGACCAGGAAAGACTTCGAAGCCCTGAAAGACGATCAAGAAATCCACGTGGATATTGAAAGCGAGGAATGGCTCGACAAAGAACAGGAAAAAGCAGGCACGGTCGCAGAACTAAACCCAACCCAGGAAAGCGAACTCAAGGATTACTTCAAAGCCATAAACGCCATGGACGTGCAACCACCAAAAAGCAAGACCGAAAAAGCCATGAGCGACTTCGAGTGCAAGATAGCGGAATGCGAAAACAAACTCGAACGAATGAAAGGCTACATCGAGAAACAAGAACTCTCGGACAGCCAAAAGAACCTGCTATTTGCCATGATAGAGCAAAAAACGCAGAGCATAGATAAAGTAAAAAAAGAATATGGCTTCGGAACAAAACAACCAAAGGGGCAAGCTAAGTCCTAAACCAGGGACATACGTGTCGGTGTCGCAACTGAAAATGTACTACAACTGCCCGAAAGCCTGGTATTTCAAATACGTGCTCGGCATACCAGAACCAACCCAAGAATACTTCGAGGTCGGTAAAGCAGGGCACAGTGCAATGGAAGCCTACATGAAAGGCAACGACCCAGAAAAGGTGATAGAGCAACAAGCAGACACTTCAACACGGGCGATCATTCGCCACGCCCTGCGTGCCCTAAAAGAGCACGAGAGCAAAGAGGGAAAGATACAAGCCAGCCACGTCGAATACGAGTTTTTGACCCCGATTTACAACCCATTCACTGGCAAGCCGTCGATATTGCCACTGTACGGTTTTATGGATTTACTCGAGCAGGACGAAACAATAACCGACTGGAAATTCCTGGCCGCAACTCCCGAAACAAACCCATACGAAACAGACTTCCAGACGATAGGCTACGCAGCCGCTTTTTTTAGCAAATTCGGACACCTGCCAAAAAGAGTGAGGTATGCGGTTTTTGAAAAGAAAACAGGAAGCGGAAAGCTGACATTTTTCGAAGCCAAGGTCGATGAATGGCAAATCGAGGAATTCTGGCGAGAACTGAACCGCTTCGCCAAGGTCGTGAAAAATGAGGAATACCCAAAAAACATCAGCTACGGGTGCAAGCGGTGTCCATTTAATAGCGTCTGTATGCCCAACAGGGTGCGGACGAGAACTTATTATTAAAGCTATGACAAAACTACAAAACAACGCCCAACAAAAGGCACGACCAAACAAGTACTTCAAAATGCGAATGAGCCGAGCGATTGAAGCCTTAAGCCCAGAGGTCTACAAAGAATACATGGAAATGAAAAAGAAATTCTGGGCAAACGTGAAAGAGGATGACCGCAAAGTGGTGCGAGCGATTGATATCATAATGGACCAGCTCGACTTTACAGACGACAAGAAACTCAATCGCCTGGAAACAGCCGACGGCAATCAGATAACGCTCAAAATAAACCAGCTCGCCAGTTTTAGAGATAGGCTCGGCGACATTGCGAACGAATACGCCACGGACGCCAATTTTATATACCGATACTGGAAAAACCGCTACGCCTGCGAATTTACTCCTGCAAAAATTGAAGCAGGACGCAAAGCCAGAGTAAGCGACGAAAAATTATACAAAGAGGACATCGAGGGCGAAGTAATGGGCAAGATTTGGCAAGAGCAACTCCTTGAAATTGTGATCCAGGAATTCGCCAATTACCTGCTGACAAAGCTCGAGAGTATAGAAATCAAAATAAACGCCCTAAAAGACCGCCTAAAGGAACTATGGCGACAACAGAACACACCAGATCACAGTTAATCAACTGGCTGGCAACACCGAAAAGTGGTAATGTGGTGTGTGCCAAAGGTCGAGCCTAAATCACATTAAAATTCATATCCATGCTATGAAAAAACAACAAACAGAAAACCAAGGGTATTTTTTCATAATACCAACGGTGCTCGTAGAACAAGGCGATCACATCAAAGCCTTGCTGTACGGGTTAATTTCAAGCCTTGTCAGTAAAGAGGGATACTGCTGGGCAAGCAACAAATACTTAGCCGAAAAACTCGGCAGAAAAGACGACTCAATAATCAGCAAGAAAGTCCAGGAACTCGAGGATGAGGGGTGGCTTTTATCAGAGGTAAATAGACAAGCTGGAAACCAAAGAAAAATCTGGATTTCAATCCAGACCCCTCTACGGAAAAAACCGCAGACCTCTACGGAAAAAACCGCAGAGGGTCGTCGGAAATATCCGCAGACCTCATCGGAAATTTCCGAAGATAGTAATATAAGAGAGAAATATAAAGAGAAAGATAAGAGAAGTAATAAGCGAGCTGAAGCTCGCCAGGACGTCGAAGTGGTGGAATCAGAGGTCGTAAAAGACACCAAATCGAGCACCGATTTAGTCAACCAGGTGTTCGAGGTATTCTACAAGACGGTAAATCCAGCGATCAATTACGGGAACAAAGGCACACGTGCGGCCGCAGAGTGGCTTATCAAGAAATACGGGCTGGAAAAAACAATCGGAATGGCAAAATTTGCCTGCGAGATACAGGGGCAACCTTACTCTCCGACAATCACCACGCCATACCAGCTCAAAGAGAATCTGGGTAAACTCATGATTTACTACCAAAAACAAGTTAATAAACCACAAAGCGGAGTACTTAAAATATGACGGATACACAACTCACAAGACGATTACAGTGCATAATCGTGAGGGGGGACATCCAAATATGGGTGGAAAAAGAAAGTGCAGACAAACTGCGGCAAACACTAAATCAACCAACCTGCCCACAGTTTATAGAATACAACGGACGCTTGATCAACAAAGCGGATATGGTGGGGATTTTCGAAGCGGTAGACCTGCAGGAACAAACAAGACGACGCAACGGACAATGGAAGTGCAAAGAGGGCAACTGGCACGACCGAGGGGAAAAGTGCGAGTGCGTCGCCAGGGAAGTGATAGAGCAAAACAAGAAAATAGCTGAAAGGGTAGCCAAGTGCCAAAAGTGTAAAGGTACAGGCTGGATCAGCACAGAGAATAACACTTCGATGAAGTGCTCGTGCATAACAGAGCCAATATGATACCTGAAAAATTCAGAAAGGAATTGGACAAAGACGAGCGGTATAGATACTGCTTTATTACTGGGGCAAAAGACGTCCCAGGCAAGCCAATACAAATCCACCACGCCATATTCGGCACAGGCAGACCAGACGAAATGTGGAACTACATTCCGCTTCGGATTGACCTGCACGAACACGGCGAGCAAGCGGTGCATGGCGGAAACAAAATGAAGTGGGGCAGTACAACAATGAACACCAGGGAAGTCTGCGAATTGGCGGCTTTATTACAAGCCCCAAACGAGGACTTAATAAAATACCACCTGGTGCACAAGTTTCAATATCTGCTCGCAAAACCAGAGCTTGTCGAGTGCGTGGAAACGTTGGCAGAGCGGTGGAACGATAACGTCGACCCACTCCTGTAAAGTTATCCACACCTTACAACTTATCAAACCCTATAAAACATGATACAATAGGGTAGAGCAAAAAGATATGAAAAAAAGAAACTACAACAAACCAGTAACACGTGGCGGACACAGCCCAGAGGACATCGCCAAGGTCAAAAAAGACCCGATCCAGTATTTTGAATTTTTATACCCGAACCTGAAACTCAGCGACGTTCAACGTGAAACAATCAAACGGCTCGCCACCGAGCAAAACAGACAATCAATAATCGCTCAGACCCAGTCACAAAACGCATTCGTGCAATTTGTCGCCAGGTTTATAGCGAGCAATTATTAAACATATGGCGGAAAGACAAAGCCTAAGGTACACGTTTACCTTTTACAAATTTACGGACAAGCGAATAGGGGACACATACCACGGATACGAGAAAGACGGAAAACACGGGATCGTGATTTGCCCCAACTGCGGAAAAGTCCTGGAAATTAAAAATGAAATTACCAACTGCACGTGTCGGGTGCAGGTGCTAATAAAAAAAGTTTAATTATTAACTCACGTGCATATGCCAAAAAAACAGGCAAAACAAGAGGATGAGGTGTTAGACCTCAAAAAGCTCGAAAAGGAAAAAGACGAGAAAATCGTCGCCATCGAGCAGGACGTCGCCCAACTGGTCAAGGGAGTAGACGCCGTAGTAATTCAAAACGATGACCAACAGACGGAAGCAATCGATATGCTTTCAAAAATCAAAGGTCGACTAAAAAGAATAGAGGACTTGCGAAAGTTTTTCGTGCAGCCATTGAATGACACCGTAAAAAAGTACAACAACCAATTCAAACTACAGACCGAACCGCTCGAGAAAGCGGAAAAAATCCTCAAAGCAGGATTACTGAACTTCCAGAATTGGAAAGACGAACAAAACAGAATCGAAGCCGAAAAACGCCGACAAGAGGAAGCCAAACGACAGGCTGAACTTGCCAAAGAAGCCAAGGAACTCGGAATGCCAGCACCAGTCCCAGCACCGATCGTCGCACCAGAGCCAGAACCAGAAACAACCGTGCGAGCCAGCGAGGGCAAGATTACATACCAGACATTCTGGAACTTCCAGGTCGAGGATATGGAAAAATTGCCAAAGAAATTCAAAGACCAGCTCATGCAACTGGCAATCGAGAAAGGACTGCTCGACACCATAGTCAGAAACGCCATCAAAGAGGGAATCACAGAAATCCCAGGCGTTAAGATTTGGCAAGACCGCAGAATCGCAAGTAGCTAATTTTTTATTAAAAAATACAATATGGAAAACGAAGCAAAAAAACTCATTCGAGTATACAAGAAAGTCACCGTCCAGGAAGTCTTTGTCTGGGAAACACAAAAGCAAGACTACAAACAAACAGGCGAGGATGAAAACGGGAAATCAATATACGGCTACGTCATTGTGCCAGGCAAAACAGAAACAGAGGAAACAGCGGAAGTTTTGTACGAGCAGAAGTTTGACGAGAACGACCTCAACGTTAAGGAACTAACCCTCTGGGCAAACAGAGTCAAATAGAATATGCAACTCCGAGATTACCAACAAGAAGCAATAAGCCGAATAAAGTGGGCAATGGATTTGCCTGGCAATGATTTGCTGAGCCTTCCGACAGGGTCAGGCAAAAGCATCGTCATCGCAGAGATAGCCAACGCTTTGAATCAGGACATCTTGATTTTACAACCGACGAAAGAAATCCTGGAACAAAACAAACGCAAACTCTCGGCATATGTAGATAAAAAGGACATCGGGGTATTCTCGGCATCCATGGGCGAAAAGGTGATCAAGAAATACACATTCGCCACGATAGGAAGCGTCTACAAAGTACCAGAGCGGTTCGCCCACTTCCGCCTGGTGCTATTGGACGAGTGCTTTATAGCTGGGACAATTGTGTCTGGAAAAAAGATAGAGGACATAAAAGTAGGTGATTATGTGAATAGCTATAACCATAAAAGAAATAGCATAGAACCAAAAAAAGTATTGGCTGTTTCAAAGAGGTGGTACACTGGTGAATTGACAAATATAAACAATGGGCTTATAATAAGCACAGTTAATCATCCAGTTTATATTTACAACAAAGGATATGCAGAAGCACATAAGACCACAAAACATGATAAAGTCGCATTTTACGAGCGTGACTTGTATGGAGTGCAAGAAAGATGTGACTCTGGAATTAAACTCAAATGTTACAGCACATTGGAAAGCAAAGAGGTGGCAGTACAAAAAATACGGAAAAATATTCTGTTCAAATTTTTGTTCGGCGAAGTACAGAAACAGACTGTCTTCGGAACGGATGAAAAAGCAGAACATGACAGACGAAATACGAGCAAAGATATCCAGAACATTGAAAAGGATAGGACACAAACCACCAATAATTGGTGGAAATGGTCGTGGAATGACAGCACCACAAAAAAAATTATTATTAGCATTGGGCGAAAATTGGTATCCAGAATTAGTAGTTATAACTGGGAATGGTTACAAACCATACCATTACAAAATCGATGTAGCAAATCCGATATTAAAAATAGCAATAGAGGTGGATGGTGGATCACATCACTCAAAAACAGCAAAAAAGAGGGATACGAGAAAGGACGAATTATTGAAATCAAAGGGGTGGAAAGTGTATCGATTTACAAACCAACAGATACTACAGAATTTGAAAGCGGCTGTTGGGTCTATAACTTACAAGTAGATGATAATAATAACTATTTTGCTAATGGAGTACTCGTACATAATTGCCACTTATTAAATCCAAAGTCCACAGGTTCAATGTTTGGTAGATTTTTGGCAGGTATGGGGAATCCAAAAGTGGTAGGATTAACAGCCACACCATACAGGATATTCCCAACATATTTCGTAAATTACGAAAGCCGAGCCAGAGAACTATACCAAGCGACATCGATAAAAATAGTCAGCCGAGTGAAACCGAGATTCTGGGACCGCATTATTTACAACGTGAACATCCAGGAACTCATAGACAAACGATACCTCTGCCCATTAAAGTACATCGACAAGACGCTGATAAAGCAGGAACTCATCCCATTGAACAAGTCATGCTCAGATTTTGATATCGAGAAATACGACGCAATGGTGGAAAAGAAAGATAAAGACATCGTCGACGCCATAAGAGCGGTAGCCAACACGCACCGCTCTGTTTTGGTGTTTTGTACATCGATAGCTCAGAGCATGAGGATGCAATCATACTTCCCAGGAAGCGAATCAGTATCAAGCAACACCAAGCCAGCGGAACGGGACAGAATAATCGACAGTTTCAAGGACGGAGTCACCAAGATAGTATTTAACGTAGGCGTACTGACGACTGGGTTTGATATGCCAGAACTTGACTGCATCGTCTTATTGCGACCAACAAAGTCAGTGGCACTTTACTACCAAATGCTCGGCAGAGGGGTCAGAATCGCACCAGGCAAGACACACTGCACGGTGGTGGACATGAGTGACTGCACAACCAGAATCGGAACGGTAGAGAGCATAAAACTGGAAAAGGTGGACAATAAGTGGAACGTGACAACCAGTGCCCAACCGAAAGGCTGGCACGGGGTGCAACTTTACAAAGTTAAAATAAAAGACCTGCCAGAAAAGCAGGCACAACAACCAATATTCTAAACATATGAAACAGAAAATCACACCAAAAATCAAGTGTCCGAATTGCGAATACCAGGGACCAGCAATGAGCGGAAACAACGGGGCATTACTGACAATTTGTATCATGATAGCAATCTTCCTATTTCCGCTCGGGATTTTAGCCTTAGTGTTTTATTACTACAAGACCAACAAGCTGAAATGCCCACGCTGTAAATTCACCAACGTATACCGCATATACGACGACACTAAGCAAGAATAATATGCGGAAGCGATTCAAGGAGTGCCTGGTGGCACATGAACTTCAAACAGGCGAACATTGCTTTTTTTGCGGAAAGAAAATCAATCTCTCATTTCAAGAGAAAATAAAAGAAGCGTGCGATAAAGTGCCACACGAAATAAAACAAAAATTCCTGGATTTAATTCATGATGGGAAAACAATCGGCGAAGCCAGACAACAGGCTGGACTCGGTGATCAGGACTTATTGGTATCTTGCGAAATTTTGAATCAGAACATCGGGACGATTCGATTCCTAAAAACAAAAGCAATATGAAATACCAAGAAACGTGCCCACATTGCGGCCAAATGATAACCGCATACACACACAACATAAACAAACCAATGGCGTCCGCTTTCATCACCTTTATGCAGGAATACGAAAGGACAAGACGACCAGTCAACATCAATTCAGGGCTGAGCATTACCCACAACCAAATATGCAATATGCCGAAACTGCAATACTACGGTCTGATCAAGCGAATCGAGGGCGAGGGCTGGATACCAACCGAAACAGGGGTAGCGTGGTACAAAGGCGGATCAGAAATACAAACGCCAGTAGCAACAATGAACAATCGGGTGCTTCCAGATAATCACCCAGCCTGGGGAACACACAAGAAAGGTCGAACATGGGTAACGCTGGAAAGCGTGGTCGGATTCCGCTACAAACAGCGTGACGAATACCAAGCCGAGAAGTCACGCCAGGGGGATATGGGAATATGAAAGACATCAAAGAACGCCGAATTTTCTTTTTTGAATGCATAAAGTGCGGTGCGAAAAGACGCTGTAGCTTCAAAAAGCACAGAGCGGAACTTCAAACCTGCCGAAACTGCAGTCGAGGAATGGACATAAACCCAAATCAAAAATCATTATTCGGCGAGCCAGAACTACCACCAACAGAAACATCACAGCCAGAACAGCCAAAAAAGAGAGGACGCAAGAAACGCAAATAATATGCTGGTAGCCGAAATCAGGGAAATGGCAGAAACACTCGGCTGGGAACACATAGACACTCAGGAAAATATAAAAATGATTAGCTTCCGAAAAGCAAACGCAAGGGTCAACGTTTACTATTCGAAAATGACCGTCGGGACTGCCATGACACACCCACAAAAGGGAAAGACCCAACTATTCCGCAAGAACGTCACCAGGGGCGAACTAAGGCGGATATTTACAAACCCAAGAACTCATACAAACAAAGGATACTATGCTCAACCAAACTACACGCCCAATTATAGTCTGCGACATGGACGGAACGCTCGCCAAGTCACGACAGGAAGCCAGCGAGGGAATGCTGGAAGCGATAATACAACTGGCGAACAAGTACCCATTCGTGATCATAACAGGGGGCAAGCTGGATTTAATCCAGGACCAGATAACCAGACCAATCGAGTACAAACTGACGAAATACTACGCCAACGAACAATCCAAGAAAGAAATGCCGACACTTTTCCTATTCCCAACCTCTGGCAATCAATTCTGGGTTTTCTCAAACGGCAAATACGAAAACGTATACAAAAATAGGATAGACACTGACGACCAAAACTTTGTGCTGAACGCCATAATAGGGTGCATTAACCGCTTCAACCTCGTGCCTTTTACCGACGACCAAATAGAACTCAGGGACAGCCAGATAACATTCTCAATACTCGGACGAACCGCACCATACGAACTCAAAGCAAACTACGACCCGAACGGCGACAAGAGAAAAACATTCGTGGATTTTATGAAGCGTAAAAGCCCGAGCCTTGATAAGAACTTCGAGGTAAGAATAGGCGGAACGACATCGATAGACTTCACTTACAAGGGAATGGATAAAAGCTACGGACTCGAGCAGATCAAGCAGCACTTCGGAGTGAACGACAATAAAGAGATTTTATTTTTTGGCGATAAGTGCTTCGAGGGTGGGAACGACTGGGAAATTGCCAAAGAAGTGCCACACGTCCAGGTAGCCGATGAGAACGAAACGCTCAAGAAATTCCACGACTTACTGAAAAACGGAGTGCTGATGACCAACTAATATGGCGTTCAGAACACTTCGAGAATTGGATAAGCCACAGCAACTGCGAAAGAAAAAAAGCTACCCATTCCTGCTTGTAAAAAAGAACGGAGAAATCATGAGGGGAGTATCGAAAGGCGAAAAGGACGAGATAGTCATGGCTTACGAAAAAGGCGACCGCTTATTTTTAGCCTTTCCATTCAAATACATAACTGAGATTTTCGAACTTACACCCGATGACTTAAAAAAACATTACCGATAATATGCGATTTACTAAACAAGAAAAAGAAGTGATGTGGCAGATGGCAGAACGGGCAGTCACGATTCCGAAAGGCGGTAAAGTCGGCAGGTGGACACGAGAGGAAAGGGTGGCGTTAGTTTATTCGGTGATTTACTCAATCATTCAATGCAACGAAAAGAATAAGAGGTCAAAATTATCCACAGGTTAGAAAGATTAAAACCTTTCTAACTATATAAAAAAGTGGTATAATAAAAACAAAGCAAAAGCTGGGCTGACGCTAATCGGTGCAAACCGAAGTCAGTAGCAAAAGCCCAGCGATTTTGCTTCTTAAATACCCATGCTATGAAATTAAAATGGTCAACAAAACAACGCAAAGTCAGTGAACTTATTCCGTATGATTTCAATCCGAGAAAGCTAACGCCAGAACAAGAACAAAAGCTCAAAGAATCACTCGAAAAATTCGACCTGGTCGAGATACCAGCGATAAACACCGACAACACGATAGTAGCAGGACACCAAAGAGTAAAGGTGTTATTCTTATTAGGCAGAGGGGATGAAATGATAGACGTCCGAATGCCGAACAGAAAGCTGACCGATGAGGAAGTCAAGGAATATGTAATCCGTAGCAACCGCAATACAGGCGAGTGGGAATTTGATATTTTGCTCGAACACTTCGAACTCGACGATTTAATGGACTGGGGCTTTGTGCCTGAGGACTTCGACGGAGTGATCAAGCAAGATAAAGAGAAAGACAAAAAAGAGGATGACGTGCCAGTGCTCGACAAAACAGCACCGACAGTCACCAAACTCGGCGATTTGATAGAACTCGGTAATCACCGCTTAATGTGCGGCGATGCCACAAACAAGGAACACATCGCAACCCTCATGGGGGGGGGGCAAAGCAACAATGGTGTGGACGGACCCACCATACAACGTGAACTACAGCGGACGAGGAAAAAGCACCAAAACAAAGATAATGAACGACCACATGGAACGGTCGAATTTCAAGGCGTTTTTATTAGCCGTTTTCGAGGGATACAAGGAAGCGGTCGAATTGACGACGCCTTTTTATGTTTGCCACAGCTCAAGCTCACAGATTGAATTCGAACAGGCAATGAACGAAGTGGGACTCAAAGTGAAAAACCAGATTATATGGAACAAGAAAGTAGCCAGCATGGGCTGGGGTGATTACCGCTGGAAGCACGAGCCGATATTTTATGCCACGTTTGACGGCAAGGCAGTGCTATTCCATGGCGACCGAAAGCAATACACCGTCTGGGACGAAAAGTGGGATTTACAAAAAGACCTGGAAAAAATAATAAAACACCTGAAAAGCCTGGCAACGAAAGAGGACGGTTCGACAGTATGGACGATCGGTAGAGAATCAAACTACGACCACCCAACACAAAAGCCAATCCAGCTGATAGAGAAAGCCTTAATGAACAGCAGTCGAATCGGGGAATTGGTGATTGATTTTTTTGGCGGAAGCGGAAGTTTAATGATTGCCTGCGAGAAAACAAAAAGATATTCGTGCACAATGGAGTTGGATTCTTACTTTTGCGATATAATAACTTCTCGCTACGTTGAATATACTAATAAGAAAATAGTCAAGATAAACGGCAAAGAAGTAGACTGGACAAAAATGAGAAAAGAATATGAGAACAATACTGAACTGTAAAAATTGTAAAAAAGATTTTCTACCAAAAAGTGGGCATCTTGGTCAACAATTTTGTAGCAAAAAATGTGGGTATGAGGGGAGAAAAACAGATAGTAAGAAAGGCAAAAAATATCCACATTTACAAAGGGCAGCTATTAGAAACTGTATATTGTGTGGAAAAGAATTCAGAGCAGTGAAAGATTGTAAAAATAGAAAACAAAAATATTGTTCATGGGAATGCTTTACAAGAAGGAGTCCAGCTGTAGAAAAAAAATGTTTAACTTGTGGTAAGAGATTCAAAACACACTACGAAAGTAACATCTATTGTTCAATGATATGCAGAAACATAGATTATAGGTATAGATTCACAGGTGAAAAAAGCCATTTGTGGAAAGGTGGAACTTCTTTTTTACCATATTCACCTAAATGGACTAAACATCTAAGAGAACAGGTTAGGGAACGAGATCAACGTAAATGCTTTATTTGTAAGAAAAAAGCTCATGCTGTTCATCATATAGATTATAATAAAAGAAATTGTGAGGAGTGGAATTTAATAACGCTGTGCAATCAGTGCCATTCCAAAACAAATCACAATAGGGAAAATTGGATTAAATTTTTTCAACCAGTAGTCGAATGGTTAAAAGACAAAAAACAGATAAGTGAATATGGACTTTTATGACCCAAAAAAAGATAACCATTTGACTGCTGAAACCAGATTCTCAATGATTTTTGAAAGGAACTTGTGTCCAGAATGTAGAGTAGAACTGGAAAAAACATCGAGGGGGTTATTTTGTAAAAAGTGCAAGAAGTTAAAGGCAACTATGGATTTGTTTGCCGAAGCAAAAAGATAATTTTATGTATAACGGAACAATCGAGCAAATACAAAGGCTGATCACGAATAAAGAGGGTATAGTGATAGGCACGGACTTCCAGGCGACATTCATGGCGACAGACCTGGATATGAGCAGACCGCTCAACACGGACTCGCTCTCAAAGATGGCATTTTTACTAACCACCGTATGCCAAGCCATGGGACTGTCCGAGGATCAAGCCAAGGAACTCCTAAGGGTGGGATACAAGAATATAAACTATGGACAAGACGCTTAAGTGGAAATTTGACGAGGATGATGATGACGAACTCGACAGCAAAGGAATAAAAACACTCATTGATACCGAACGAAACAACAAAGCAAGGCAGGGAATAATTATCATAAACCAGGAATTCACGCCGACGCTTATGGAGTGGGTGCTGTACAGCCTAAAAGGGGCAGAGCACAACAGGCTGATAGACGAAATCGAAATCTACATAAACAGCAACGGTGGCGAGGTGACGGCATTATTGCCAATGATTGACCTCATAGACGCCATGAAAAAGCCAGTCAAGACGATAGTGCTCGGGAAAGCCTACAGCTGTGGGGCGTTACTATTGCTTTGCGGACACAAAGGGAAACGGGCGGCCTACAAGAACAGTGAGATACTATTCCACGAAGTGGCAGGCGGAATTATTGCCAAGGCGTCGCAAATGGTGCACGAGGTGGAAAGAATCAAGCGGTTTAATGACCTGGCGGTGAAGTTTATCAGAGAGAGAACCAGAATGAGCGAAGCCCAGATCAGCAAGTTTATGGAAAGCAATCGAGATATTTTCATAACTGCCCAAGAAGCCCTGGAATACGGAATCATTGACGAAATCATCGGGCAGGAAAAACCAGCCGAAAAACTAACGATTAAAAATAAACCAGTATGCAAAAAATAACTTTGTGTGGTGGACGATTAGAGAGTAGGTGGCAGAGATTGCTTGAATGGAAAGCAAAAAGATCGGAAGAGCGTCGTGTAGGGAAAGAGTGTACCATCCAGTGTA
>ERZ795059.594-NODE-594-length-45474-cov-7.972611_pt1 | contig 45474 bp, 33 predicted proteins | sample MGYA00375143_ERZ795059 | MGnify/ENA primary metagenome ERZ795059 (study PRJEB30188, sample SAMN05720168) | activated sludge metagenome | isolation source: Anaerobic digester | place: USA | collected 2015-01-07 ... | reverse complement strand
AGTCGAAGGACTGATCCATTTGGGCCGTCTGGCTCTCATTCGTTACGGACATTAGTTTAATGGCTTTGTACACTTCCCCTTTGACACCGGTGGGTTCCTGATTACATGCCGTTCCCACAATCAGCATGATCACGAAACCTGCTGCAAACAGGCGTCGCCTTCCCGGCCTCCAACCTTCATTGACCATTCCGGTCAGCGACACACGTGCTAAAGACTTGTAAACATACGCTACTGCTTTCATGTTTCTCTCCTATTGAGTCTAAATTCTGCTATGCTTTACCCACTTCCGGGCTTTTTTATTCATTGGTTTTTGGCGCAGACAATATAAACAGCCGCCCTTCACCGCTGTCAAAACTCAACTGAAGCCCTTCAATTCCCGAACTGTCATCCAGCACTGGTTCTATGGCGCCGGTGTCCTGACGGACTTCCATGATCTTTTCTGCAGGTATATCGAACGTGAACGTGGCCAGTGAGGTGAAGCTTATATCGTAGTTGACCACCATAACAGCGCGACGTCCGTTACGATGAACAAAAGCGCCAACGAGATAATCCAAATCAGGATCAGATGGTTCTGCTTTCTGAAGGTTTGCAATCCCCGTGCCTTTCAAGTCTTCCGGAGGATTGCTTTTTTTCGTGATATGGCCGACAGAGGTGCTGGTGAGTTCCATAAGAACCGGACCAAGCTTGCCAATCGCGGCATTAATCCGTTGTGCCTGATAGTAGTGGCGGGTTTTGCGTCCGTCTGGCGTAATAAGGGAGTAACATTTCCCGAAGCCAGACGGCGTCCAATAACAAAAATACAACACACCCTTCGCCCCATACGCTAAGGACGTGTAGACCTGCCAGCGCAATTGGGCTTCGGTGGGATCGGTATGGGTTCCATGGACTTGTGTGTTAAAAAAATTCCAGAAGGGAATGCCCTTCTGTAAGGAATACTTTCGCATCACTGAAAGATTCCGGCAATAATAAAAACGTCCATCGTTATCCGGGCGCATGACCGGATAATGGTCCATGCATATCAGGTCCGGATCTATTTGTTCGGTAAAACGCTTGACGTATTCATTATAGGCGTTGGCGTTGGTTACGCCGGATTCGTCTTTTGCAAATCCCAGTTGCTCGTACGTGGCGTAATCGGGGAACAGGTTGATAAATCCGAGTTTTCCGGGCCGCTTTGCTCGAATTTCATCCACACGGGATCGCAGTTCCGGATACTGCGTGACATTGGGTTCGTCCACAATCATATATCCCCAACAGGCAGGTGACTCGGGATAGGCGCCTTCCATGGCGTCCCGGCTCCACACCAGCGCCTTGAGATCATATTTTTCACATAATTCCAACTGGCGTTTTACAGTCTCTGGTGTCCGCGCTCCGAATGCTCCCAATGCCACGGTAAAACCTGCCTCTTTGAGGTCTTTGTAGTATTGATCCTCATTTCCGTCAATAGGGGGATCGACCCAGTACGAAATGCAGAAACGATCCTGATGCCACCGGACGGTATCGGCGCTGCATACGTTACCGGCAAGAAATCCTGTAAGACATGTAAGTATGAAGAGTCTCATTTTTTATTCCTTAATATTTAACCCGGATTTTTCATTATCACTCAATTAGGTTTGTCATTGTGAGTCCCCCACCTCCTTCGGCGGCGATTCGCTGAAGAAAGTAAAATGCGAGATTGGGAGGGCGAGGCTCCTGCCGAGCCGTAAGAACAAGATCAACAAGGCATATTTTTTTACGGCTCGGCAGGAGCCTCGCCCTCCCGATCATGGCCACTTTCTTACGCGCTTGCCGCGCAACCCAACAGGAGAAGTAATTACAATAGTATTTTTTCGAAGGCCATCTGCGCGGGAATGCCGATTTTTTGAATGAGCGGCATGGGACTTTCGTAGCAGCACTCACTTTTTCGGGTATTTTCACAATAAAGCGTTAATTATTCAAGGATGGCAGCCAATGCGTTAAAAGGTCCTCGCAATTGATAACCTTGGCGGCGAGGTCCATCGGCACGAAGAAATAATGATTGGATGCCTCGAAACCGAGCCTTGAATCGTGTGTTTGCAGGGCATACAAGCGCTTGGCCAGTTCAAGTTCGCTGCGCACGACGGTTTCCAACATGGTAATCATTGTTGCTCTGTCTACGTTCGGCAGGTCCGGAGCCAAGGCATTCCTTGCGAAAACAAAGCAGCTTTGGTTGGCAACGCTGCGGAAATGAATTGCACATGCCTCGTCCACCAACATTTCTTCATCGATGGCTTTGCGCTGAGCGTCCGTAAGCGACATTTCCGTGAGGGAATTTTTCATTTCATTCAATGCGGCATAAAATTCATCGGCGACTTTTGTAAACTGCGGTATAAAGGTCTCTGCGGGATAGATGGAGCGCCAGCCATCCAGGTCATCGTAGGGGAAACCGACCATGGTGGCTTTATATTTAGTGGATTTTTCCCACAAGGGGTTCGCCGGGCCCATTTGTTGCGGCCCGGAATATAGTGTGCTGATGTGATACGGAAATTCGCCAAATGCCTGGGAATACGCCTTCCATGCTTTCACCACGAAAGGTGCTGCCGTCTTCCCAAAGCGGCGTTCCGCCACACGCGCCAGGACACCATCCACGCTTTGCTCTTCCTCGCGTCCCATTTCCGCGAAGACTTCCAGATTGGGTGATGGGCAGCCACCGAGGGTCCAGCCCAGCATGATACCATCCACCTTGGCACTGCGCAGGTTGTAGGCGTGTTGGGCGGCATTGGCCACCGCGGGGATGTATGGCACGGGGGAGAGTTCCCACGTGTTGTTTGCCTGCACTTTGGCCAGGCACTTTAATCCATCCTCCCGCGCAATGCCCCAATGCTTCGTTGCGCGCGGGCCCGGCCCCACGGCGGAAATGGAATATTCGCCCACGGCGCTCTCCACCCCGCCGCGTGTAATGGGCAGGCTCCATTCGCTCACACTCATGAATCGCACTTCCTTGGGCATCTGATCGAGAAGCGGTTTCACCCACTCATCCTGCCAGCCCCAATCCCAGGCAATCAGTTTCGCGTTGCTCCCACTTTCTTTAACCCCTTCGAGAAACGTTGCATGCAGTTCCGCAACGACATCGGCCCCTTTACGGGATTTACAAAACTGACAGGTATCTCCACGATAATGGGACCAGCAATTACTCAGATTTTCGGAGGCGGATATGGTGAAGAACCCCGCGAGATCCGGGACTGCCTTGCATATGCCCGCCACGGCATTTTTGAGGTAATTACGCACTTCCGGCGCGCTCGTGCATAATGCGGCATAATCGCCTTCCAACGCTCCCTTCAATTCCGGATGCTTCTCATAAAAACCCTTCGGCATTGCACGCGGTTCATTCAGATAGAGGTAGATGCCGATGCCGTATTTCTTGGCGCGCGCCACGATCTTTGCCAGATTCTCCAATCGCTCTTGATAATGCGCGCTTAACTCAGGCTGCCAAGGGAATTCGCTTAATTTGTATAGCACTGCCTGAACCCACACGCCGTTCACGCCGGTTTCCGCCAATCGCGCCAGATAGCCTTCGGGAAATGAATCCGCCTTGGTTTCCAGGAAGGGATCGCCATACAGTGCAAAGTATGAGGAGCAATACCGGGGATCGAAAATACGCTTTTCCAGATCCTGCTTTGGCGCAGCCGCGGGGGGCTCGGACAATCGCTTCACAAAGCCGAATAAGGGTTCCTCCACCTTCCCTAATCCATCCGGGAAATGTGTTTGGATTGTTTTAGCGATTTCCGCAGCGCGTTGTAGTGCGGCATCATTGGGCGCCTCAAATTTCAATGGTTCGCACTTGGGTTTATGGCTGCCCAGCTTCGCAAAGAGGAAGTCGTCCTCGCGCAAGGTAAAAGCAAGCTGTTCCGGCGTCCAGTCCAGCAAGGTCAAAAGTTGATCATACGGGAGGAGGTGCCAATTCCGCCGGATGACCGTTATGTATGAACGCAGTTGGAACTCTTCTGTGATGGCCGGTGGTTCCGGCAGGCCCATGCTCTTGCCTATCGTGATAAGTTGCTCCGGTTCAGCGCTTACTGTTTTCGCCATACGCTCTATTGGTACAAGCGACCAGTTGAACCACACAAATGCGTGCAGCCGATCCGGGAAATATGGAAACGATACCGGTTCCGGCGCATTGCCCACTGGCAATTCCACGGCATTCAGAGCAATCATACTCATTGCGACTAAAAACATGTTAGATTTCTCCCTCGTTTTATCCATGCCATTTAAACGACATTTTCCGCAAATGTCAGTGTACTTCCGCTTATTATTTTAACGGGATGGCGGGCAACCGTTTCAATGTCTTATTGGCAGGATCCACCATGATCCCGACCGATTCCAACGCGGTCACCCCTAATAATGGTTCTGAACCCGGATCACCAAAGATAATACGGCCTGCCGTGGTTTCTCCCATGAATTCTATTTTAACCAAACCGAAGGAATACTCGCGCAACGAGCCATCGGCAAGTTCATACGCGGTTTTACCTACCGGCTGGACTCCAATGTCTGTTAATTTATCCGATGGCACCATGGAATCCGTAGCTGCGGTATCCACAAGGAATAAATCCTCAAAGCCCTTGCCCATCTCAAGGATATTGGTAATCTTTGCAGTCACTTTTGCAAGACCCATGCCTTGTTCCCTTTGTTTACCGGCGTCCGAGCTGCTAAAAGCGCAGCAGTTTCCTTTAATAATTATTATAGCACGGTCCAATTGATTTTTAATCAGGCAATTTAAAATCCGGCAATTGCGCAACGATGTTCATTTTTACGTCGATATTTGGGTATTTTCAGAAAAGCCGCCGGTCGCAGCGGCGCCGCGCGTCCGCAGGTATTTTTCGAATCCGACCGTGGCATAGATGATACATCCTGTTGCGCATACGGCGGCCCATTCGATGACACCGATGGGCTCACTGCTGAAGAGGCGGTTCATTGCGGGAAGGTGCGTGAACAGGAGTTGCAAGGTGGTCATAATGCCGATGCCAAACCAGATCCATGGATTGGAGAAAATTCCGAGGTGGAACATCGAGTAGCGCAGGGATCGGCAGTTGAGCAGATAGAAGATTTCACCGAAGACAAAGACGTTTACGGCTACGGTCCGCGCCTTATGTTCTGATTCACCTTGAAACATTTCGTATTCAAACATGCCGAACGACCCTGCCAGGAGCAAGCATCCGACCAGAACAATGCGCTGAAGAAGCTCTTTACTCAAGATTGGACTGGCCGGGTCGCGGGGGGGCTGCGACATGATGCCAGGCTCCTTTGGTTCAAAGGCGAGCATCAACCCCAACAGAACGGCCGTGGTCATGTTGATCCATAGAATTTGGATAGGGAGTATGGGGAGGGTTTGGCCCAGAATGATGGCCGCGAAAATGACCAGTCCTTCGCCCAGATTCGTGGGCAAGGTCCAGGTGATGAATTTGATCAGGTTTTCGTAGACACTGCGTCCTTCTTCCACCGCTGCCTCTATCGAAGAGAAATTGTCGTCGGTGAGCACCATGTCCGCCGCTTCCTTCGCGACTTCGGTTCCTGTAATTCCCATGGCGACGCCAATGTCTGCTTGCCGCAATGCAGGACCGTCATTTACGCCATCGCCGGTCATCGCGACGATGTTTCCGCGGGCCTGCAATGCCTTTACCAGCCGCAGTTTCTGTTCGGGCGCCACACGCGCAAAGACGGAGGTATCGCGGGTGCGCTGCATCATTTCCGAATCGGAAAGCACTGAAAGCTCCCTGCCCGTCAGCACGGCCGGGTTTGCCTGCGGATCGGTGCGTCTACCCAGGCCGATTTCACGGGCAATCGCCATAGCGGTGCCCGCATGGTCGCCGGTTATCATCTTTACTTCGATGCCGGCGCGCTGACAGGCATGTACGGAGGCAATGGCTTCCGGACGCGGTGGATCGATCATGGCCTGAAGCCCCAGGAAGGTCAATTCCCCGCTCACATCCGAGTGATCAATGGTCTTGGTGTCCGGCGGCATTATCCGGCGCGCAACCGCAAGCACGCGCAAGCCCTTCGCCGCCATTGCATCCACACGGCGATGGATCTCATCCTGATCCAGCGGGCGTATTTCGCCGGAATTGGCCAAGCGATCAATACATTTTGGGAGGATGCTCTCCACGGATCCTTTCAAATACACCACATGGGCGTTATTTTGTGCGCCGCCGTGCAGTGTGGCCATATATTGATATTCCGACTCAAACGGAATGGCATCGATGCGCGGGCATTGCACTTGCAATGATTGAGAGAGTATTCCAGCTTTGCCCGCCACGGCGAGGAGGGCGCCTTCCGTGGGATCACCATCAATTTTCCAGGCTTCGCCGGGTTTGTGGAGCCGCGCATCATTGCACAATGCCCCCGCCTTCAAACATTCCATCAAGGCCACATGATCCGCCGGCGCGAACTTTGATCCATTTTCCATGGAGAAATCGCCTGCTGGCGCATAGCCGGCGCCCGATACTAACACCAACGTTTCCCCGGCGAAGACTTGTTCCACCGTCATTTCATTTTGCGTGAGCGTGCCCGTTTTGTCCGAACAAATCACCGTAGTACTGCCCAGAGTTTCGACTGCGGGCAGTTTCCGAATAATCGCGTGGCGTTTGGCCATTTTGCTTACGCCAATGGCCAGGGTGATGGTCAATGCGGCTGGGAGCCCTTCCGGAATGGCCCCTACGGCCAATGAGACCGAGGCCATGAACATCTCCAGCCAAGATTCTCCCCGAACAATGCCCACGGCAAACGTCAGGATCGCCATGGACATAATCACATACAACAGGACCCGGCTGAAATAAGCGATCCGTTTTGTCAGCGGGGTATCCAGAATATCCGCGTTTGCAATCAAGTCGTTAATCCGTCCGATTTCCGTGTGTTCACCGATAGCCGTAACTACGCCCACGCCTGTGCCGTATGTTACCAACGTGGATGAATAGGCCATGTTATTCCGATCCGCCAGCATGGTATCGAGCGCAAGGGGGTCGGTGTGTTTTTCCACGGGCACGGATTCGCCCGTGAGCGCCGATTCGTCAATCTGCAATTCCCGCGAGCGGAGCAAGCGAAGGTCGGCTGGGATTTTATCGCCGGATTGCAGGAGCACCACGTCCCCCGGGACAAGTTCGGAGGCTGGTATGCGCTTCTTAACGCCTCCTCGAAGCACGGTGGCATCGCTCGTCATGGAGCGGGCCAGCGCTTCAATGGCTTTTACCGCTTTCGATTCCTGGACAAAGCCGATGATGGCATTGATAATCACCACGCCGAAAATAACAATGGAATCCACCCACTCGTTCAGCGCGGCGGTGATCACCGCCGCGGCAAGGAGAATATAGACCAGCGGCTGATGGAATTGCAGCAGAAACCGGACGAATACGCTTTGGCCTTTGCGTACCGCAAGGGTATTCGGACCGAATTTATCACGGCGCCTGGCGGCCTCGAGTTCATCAAGCCCTTGTTCCAAATCGTATTGAAGGGCGTCTGTAACCGCTTCCTCCGGCATGGTATACCAATGCTTTTCTGGTACCTTCTCCACAGTCTCTACCTTTCTTTGGCTAGTTCAAAGGCGCCTTCGGCATGCAGTCAATAAAAAGCCTCTTTCATTTTAAATGGATATACCGCTGAATGGCGAATTAAATTCGCTTAAAAACCGTGTTGTATACGCCATTATCATGGGGGTATTGAACCTAACATCGCTTTGAGCAAAACTATTTCCTTCATGAGGTCATACCGGCATGCAAGTAATTCTTCATAATCCAGTTCGTACGGCCGTGTCTGGCGTGTGATTTCGTCGATATTTCTGGCCTGCCAGCCTACAAGCTTTTCCACGGACTCCTTCAAGATGGTTTCCGCATGATCCGCATTTGCATTGCGGCCGGCGTCATGCGCTTTTTTGATTTGTTCGCGGAGCAGGTACAGCATCCGATAGTCTTCCTGGCCGTCCCGGCAGGCTTCCCAACGGCGAGAAGGAACCACTTTATCATTGGTTTGATATACCACGGCCCAGTCCGTGCCTTCCAGCGGCCACCAGAGGTCGTGCGCCTTGTAGCACCAAAATCCCGCGCCTTGCAGTCCTAAATACCAAGCGAGCCATGCGTATCCGCGGTAATAGCCTAATGGCAGCAAATCCTTCGCGGGGTCTGTGGCTTCATAGGCCCATAATGTAGGGGCATTTTGTTGGAACCACGCCAGAAGTTCGGGATCGCGTTTTAGGATATTCATCTCCGGTTGCCAGATATCGATTAAATCCTTGAATTCTGACACATATTCCACCCGCAGCAGGCCTGTGGGATCAGCGTATATCCTTGCCTTGGGATCGGCGGCTTTCACGCGCGTGCAAAATCGCTTGAGCGCGGGGATGTTGGTAAATCCTGTGATCCAGGGCTCGTCGATGGGATAATAGGCCCAGCGATCATAGCCCACGCCTTGTTCGGCGAAATGTTTTGCCATGGTTCGGACTGCTGTGGAGAATCCTTTGTTTTCTAATGTGCTCCCAGGTTCAATCTTGATGTTTTCGGGCCATTTCACGGAGGGGGGAGAAGAATAGAAAAATTGAAAATAGGCGGGAACCCTCGCGAGCCCGGCATCCACCTTCTGCCAATCCACGGGGCCGCTGAGATTTCCATCAGTATCGAGAGGAAGCGTCGGAAGTGGGGGACCATACCCTACATTGATGCCGTGGTCGATCATGTCTTTCAATTCCTGGTCACTGGATGTTTCACGAGCGAAATTTGACCAGTTGATTTGCGCGTATACCCCTTCCGGAAGACGTGCGGGCAATACTTCAATCGTAATCGGCACTTCGCGGAGGGTGGAGGGTTTTTCGAGCGTTCCCAAATATAACGTGATGGCATATATGCCCGCCTCCAGGCCATGGGTATCCACCACCAGCCAGAGTTGTGAGGTTTCAAACGGCGCAAGCGTGATACATCGAGATAGGTCCAGTTCCGGCAGTGCATCCAGCGTCCTATTTCCTTTTTGTGTTGGAACGCAGATGCCCCGCCGAAGCGAAATATGCTTGGCGAGCGCTGGTTCGGGCGTTGGATTGCCGCCTTGGAGGTTTGGTTTCGAAAAGACGCATCGCATCTCCACGGCATGCGAAGTAATGTTTAAAAGGTTTAACGCTACGTCTTCAAACTCGTCGCCGAACGCCGTGACATGCACCGGTGTTGATGGGGCGAGTGTTTCCGGCATGGCATCGGGATCAAAGGTGTCCCAGGGATTCGCATCTGGCCAATAGACGAACGAACCGGTATTTCCCGCTTTCCAGAAGGTTTCCAGGCTTTGTGCGATGGTGGAAAGCTCCCGCGCCTGCTTGCGCAAGGCTGTGGCCTGTTCCGGGAGTCCGGTGGTTCCTTTTGGATGCGCTACTGCCTGCTGCGCGGCGTCAAGCTTCATCCATTGTCCCGCCAGCCCCTCTGAATATCCCTCCGGACATGCCGTTATGGCCTGTCTGCATTTAGTTACAACCTCCTGATAGTTGCACGTATCAGGAGACGCAGGCCGCACATTTAATTTTGCTCTTCCAAAGACTTGTCCGCCGTTGGAACTTGCTAGAGTGAGTGTAAGCGAGGCTTTTTCTCTAAAAGGCATGCACCAGGATAAGGCGGCGTCATTCGAACCGGGCGGAATAGGTGTAATGCGTGTTTCTCCGCCATGTTTTTTCGTTTGCACGGTAATCGCCGCGAATGCATTTTCCGGAGCGGGGGAGGCCCATTGCACATGCATTGAGTTTTCCCCGCAGTAGACTTCATCGAATGAAATTTCCGCTTTGGGCGCTTCTGTTTCATTTGATAATCCGGGTTTTCCAAGTGGAATGTTCCCGTTGGCGGTCATGGCGGAATTTCCACGAAGACTCGGCCATGCAATCGCACCACTGCCTCCCCAAGTCAATGCCGTAATGCCTTTTTCGGTGACCATCAGTGCTTCGAGTGCGCCATCGCCATCGATATCGCCCAGCGCGGATGCCCCATTACCGTTCGTACCTAATTTCAATGGCGCGAGTACTTTTCCTTCCGCGCTTACCAGGAAATGACTGGCCCCGGTGACTAAATCGGTCTGACGCATGGAAACTAAAATTTCCTGTTTGCCATCACCGTTTACATCGCCCACCGCCGGAGCCCAGAAAATTCCATGACCGCCCAATTCCACCCGCCAACGTTCCGAACTGTCCGCATTCGTGCAGTAGAGATAGTTGCCCTTGTCTCCGTGCAGGGTTTCGAGTTTGCCATCGCCATCCAGATCCACCGTAGCATTCGAGATGTAACTTTGCATCACATCCTGCGTGCGCCATTTGAACGTTCCCGTGCGTCCGTCCAATGCCATCAGACAGGGATACCGGCCGGTGTTGCTGCGCGTGACAAGTACTTCCGCAGCTCCGTTACAATCCCGATCGGCCAGATTTATTCCGGACCTGCCATAGGGTGCATTTTCCGTGTACCGCCAGACGACTCCGCCCATGCCATTCAGACAATAGATATTGCCGTTATCCGTGCCGTAGACGATTTCGGCGAAACCGTCTCCATTCACATCGCCCACGGCGGGGGTGCCTACACGGTAGGGGTCCCCATAAAAGCGCCACAACGTTTCCCCGCGTGCATTCAAGCAATATAGCCAGCCGTCTTGGCGTCCCACGATTATTTCCAATCCTTTTGATGGATGCACGTCGGCAACGACACTGATTCCCACACTGACGGTGCCCGATGTTAATGGCGCTGTCCATTTTGTTTTGCCTGTATCATCCAGACAGACCACTCGGGCATCCAAGAGTCCTACCAGGATTTCCGCATGGCCATCTTCATCAATATCCGCCACTGTCGCCGGGGCAATAATTGGCTTGTCGAGGGATATGGTCCATAGCGCTTTGCCGGTTCCGTCCACCAACGACAATGCATTATCCGCCGCCACGACCACCCCCGTAGGCTTTTCTGCATTTGGAAACAGCGTGGGGGAGTGAGGCATTGAGTCCGTTTTGAATTCCCATTCTAGCGTCTGCGCGCCACAGAATCCGCCCAAAAGCATAAAACCGGTTACGAGGAATACATTCTTAAGCACAACTACGCCCTCCAAACTGAAACAACTATGAATAGCAGGGATGATTTTAACCATAAACAGTATTCGCCGCAATGATCTGCGTGCTCAAAAACAAGCAGAAAAATGATTCGCAGAAAAAATAGATCTCTACGACCTCTTCAAGGTCGTTTTATGGGGTATCTTTTCCGGGGGTATCGCTGGCGCTCAACCCCCGGCTACTTTCGTTCACACCTTCGGTGTGGCGAGAGAAGAACGGCCCGCAAAGATCCTCTAATACTGCATCATATTCTCGTCAGCAAGAGTGCAACTCATGAACAAGGAGATTAAAAATACTAGATGAATCCTGGATTCGATATATATTTTCCCTGGTCTAAAAAATGTGTTGGGCAAAAGTAATTTTCATGGTTTCCGAGGGAATCTATGATTCATGGCAACTTGTTCGCAGTTCCTCTTGGGAACGTAAATATTCATTCCCACTCTCTGCGGAGCTTTGCGTTCTCGGAGGACTCTGCGTTGTGCTATTTTTTCTCATTCAGCGGGTGAATCTTGATGTTTCGGAATTCGATGGCGCCGCAACGACAGGATTTTTTAGTTATCTCAACGCTATGTGACGACAATATGTGCATTCCAAGTACAACTTGGGAACGAGCGGAAATGGGAAGTCTGGGAAGTCTGGGAGGTCTGGGAGGTCTGGGAGGTCTGGGAAGTCTGGGAGGTCTGGGAGGTCTGGGAGGTCTGGGAGGTCTGGGAAGAATGAGACTCATGGGAATAACGTGAAAAGACTGGCTTGCGGTGGTATAGAGCCGGGGGCTATGCTGTCCTAAACAAAAAAACTGCCAAGGAGAGATGGACCATGGTGTATGTGCGATATGCGATTTTTGCAGTGACGATAGGGTGGGTTGGTGTGGCGGGGGCACAGACGATTCCCGTGCCGAATGCTTCATTTGAGACGGGGGATGCCGTACCGGCCCAATGGACCCTATCCGGAGGCGCGGGAACGTGGCTTATGGAAGGCTCGGACGGCGCCCATGCGATTGCCGTCACGGGCACGGGCGCTTCGGGTGAAACGAATTACTGGCGCTCGGAAACGTTGCCGTTGGAGCCCTTCACGGTGTATCAACTGCGATTCAAGGCGCGTCGTGTGGACGGCATGGGGGGATGCCCCATCACCGGTCCGGATTTCTGCAATCGCGATCTGGGCGAACTCTCGAATGAATGGAAATCATACACATCCATTTTTATTACGCCCACTCAACTTACCCCGGAGGAGTCCTATATTCGGTTCGGTCAGTGGGAAGTGAAAGGGACGGTGGCATATGACGCAGTTGAACTGGTGCGCGTGCAGCCGGTTTACGCAGAACGTGACACTATAATGCTGGGCGACGGCGAAAGCATCCGCGGGAAGGAATACACGTTTAATGCCCGGTTGAATGGAAATTCCGGCAATCATGCCCGGCCCTTGGCGGAAAACAAGTGCAATTTCAATACCCCGCGCTGGTGTTTTGGTCCCGGCAGTTCCCTTGTCTACCGGCATCGGATAGACCGTCTGGCCCAGGAGAAGGCATCCGTGGAAGTCAATGTTGGACTTTACGGCTCCGGTATGCTATTGGTTGAAGCGAGTATAGAAGGGGAAGCCTGGCGGGAATTGGGAAAGTTAGATAGTGAAAAAACCGGATCGTTTGCAATTCCTACAGATATGCTGCCGCAGAAAGAGGTCTGGGTGCGGCTAAGTGTGAAGGAAGGCTCCCTTCAAGTGCACGGTTACACCTATCACGCCACGCTGGACAAGGAAGCTGGGGAGTGGCATGGCGCCACCCATTTTGCCGCGGTATTACAGCAGGACCCGTGTCTGCATGTTGTGATCGAGCGCGTGGGCGAGGAGATACCGGGCGGCGATACCCTGTTTAAAGCGCGGGCCATCAACATGAGCGGTCAGAAAATAGCCTTGCATCCGACACTCACCGTGATTCCCGAACAAGGCGCGGCGGAGACCTTTGAAGGCTGCATGATATCCACTCAACGGGTCCCTGAAAGCGGCCAGGTGTTGCCAAAAGAAAAAGCGATGACACAGGTGCAAATCCCCTATGAACTTTCGGCCACCGGCCCCATGCTGATCCGTTTCTCCCTCGGCAATGAATCACCCTATAACACGGAAATCCCCATCAAAGTTGCAGAATTATTCAACAGTTCTTTTGGGGAGACTCTGCCGCAGTCCTCGGATCGCGTGGGGCTGTGGTGGGCGTCCTCCGGCTGGAAAATCAGCCAGAAGCGGCCTCTGCCCAAAGCCCATGGGGAATGTCTCCAAATAAAGACCGCGAAAAATGAAATGGAAGCCGCGCAGTTGGTGGTGCGTCCGAGCAAGCCCCTGAAAGGATTCCTGGCCAAAACCGAGGCCTTAAAAGGTCCTGCTGATGCGGTTATTCCTGCGGAAGACGTGGAAGTGCTGCGCGTCCGGTATGTCAATGTGACTCAACCGACCGATTACACGAGTGTAGCCGCGTCTTGGCCCGATCCCTTGCCGCCCTTCAAGGGCGCCATCGATCTCGCGGAAAACATGAATCAGCCCTTGTGGGTGCGTGTAAAACCGCCCAAGGAGACGCCTGCCGGGGTATATAAAGGCATGATCGCGCTCACGGCGGAACATTTTAAGAAGGAAGTGCCTATTGAAGTGACCGTATTCGATTTCACCCTGCCCGATACAATGACCTGCACCACTGCCTTTGGTTTCGGACATGGGAGAGCCTTTCAGTACCATAAGGTGACTGATCCCCAGCAACAACGCGCGGTATATGAAAAGTATCTGGCCGCATTGTCCGCGCATCACATTGGCCCCTACAATCCGGCCGCGCTCGATCCGTTTAAGGTGACGTGGGATAAACTTACACCTGCTTTCGATTGGGCCGCATGGGATGCCGCCATGACGAAAGCCTTCGATCACTATCACTTTAATGGCTTTGTTGTCTCTTTTCCCGGCATGGGGGGCGGCACGTTCTATTCACGAGACGAGCCCAGCCTCTTTGGGTATGCGGAAAATACTCCTGAGTATAAAGCGGCATTTACCGCCTATGGCAACCAATTGAATGCCCATCTCGTGGAAAAGGGCTGGGCGGATAAATCGTATGTTTATTGGTTTGATGAGCCGGATCCCAAAGACTATGAATTTGTCATGAACGGCTTCCGGAAGATTAAGGAAGCCGCTCCCAATGTCGGGCGCATGCTCACCGAGCAAGTCGAACCTGCTTTGGTGGGCGGGCCGAATATCTGGTGTCCGCTGACCCCGGCCTTTGATGTAACGCTTGCCCAACAACGTCAGGCTGAAGGGGATAAATTCTGGTGGTACGTATGCACCGGTCCCAAAGCGCCCTATGTGACTTTGTTTATCGACCATCCTGGCACCGAATTGCGCGTATGGCTCTGGCAAACCTGGCAGCGGCGCATCCAGGGCATTCTTGTTTGGGAAACAAACTATTGGAGCAGTGATGCGGCCTATCCCGATTCTGCCTATCCGCAGAACCCCTATGAGGATCCCATGGGCTGGACATCGGGGTATGGCACTCCTGCTGGGACTCGCTTGCCGTGGGGGAATGGCGATGGCCGTTTTATCTATCCGCCCGAAGCCGCCGCCGATGGTAATCCGGCCCAACCCGTTCTGGACCCGCCCGTGGACAGTATTCGTATCGAAATGCTCCGGGACGGTCTCGAAGACTATGAATATTTTACAATGCTGGAGAAACTGCTGGCTGAAAAGGGTGCAAAACTCCCTGGGGAAGAGGTTGTATCATATAAGGCGTTATTGGCGGTTCCAGCAGAGGTAACCACCGACTTGACCCATTTCAGCAAAGCCCCCGAACCCCTTGAAAAGCATCGGGAAGCCTTGGCGCACGCATTGGAGCAACTGCTTGATTTATAGTTGGTATAGATCGGTAATAGCTGGAATATATCGTATTGTGTTATGTAAATCAACACAAACCAACAAATATACAGTGAGGAACTATGAAAAATATCGCTTTGTCTATTCCGGTATTGCTGTTAAGTTTCATGCCTGCGATGGGTCAAGTGGAACGCTTTTTCGGGGAGCCGGTGGAACTCAAGAGTAATTTCATCTACTTTACGAGTTGGCAAAATGTCCGGCAGGGCAATTTTAGCTGGCAGGTAGATTATCCTCCTGATATGAGTGAAGAAGATAAAGCCAAGAATGCGTGGTTGGCTGGGGATAGTGAATTGCCGGCCCGATTTGCACTGGTGGACATGCCGCGCGGGATTCGCCTGGTGGCACAAAAAGCGGTTAAAATGCCTTATCAATCGGGCCAACAGGCTGCACAGGTTTTCGATGAGGGGAAGTACAAGGCTTGGAGCACTGTTCCACCTTGTTCTGAGGCTGAACCTTTCAGTACGAAAGATAAAATCCTTCCTGGATACAATTCCCATGTGGCATATTCGGAATCGGTGGACGGTGTTACCTGGGAGCAGCCCAAGCTCGGCTTATTCGAGTATGCGGGGAACAACGAGAACAACATAGTGTTTCGAGGCGACCTGAACGGGTCGATTCGCGGGCTCCATACGTGCTGTGTGTTTATCGATCCGTCCAGTAAAGAAGAACGGTACAAAATGCTGTATTTGGGCATTGTTACCGATGAAGAATGGGAGGCTTTTGCGGCGAAGTATCCGGATGAGGTGGATACGATGGCGCGGCGTCCGGACGTGGGAGGCTTCCGCTGCGTGGTGGCAGTGTTTGGCGCAGTATCCGCGGATGGCATTCACTGGGTTTCGTTGCCCGAACCGCTGATGATCCAGCATGCCGATACGCACAACACCTGTTATTACGATGAAGACCGCAAGGAATATGTGGCCTATTTGCGCGGCTGGCAGGTGAATCCCAAGGCGGAAGGATGGGCGGACAAAAGCACGGACAATTGGATCGGCGTGGGGCGGCGTTCCATAGCCCGGGCCACCAGCAAGGATTTCCGCCATTTCAGCAAGCCGGAATTGGTGGTTTCCACCGGCGCCGACATGGCCCCGAGTCATCTCTTTTACACCAATGGAAAGACCACCCTTCCTGGAATCCCTAATAATCACGTGATGTTCCCCTGGGTTTGGGAGTTGGAAAGCGATGGCGGTTCCGTGGGGTTGTTGTCGAGCGCCGACGGCATGTGCTGGTCGATGGTGGCGGGCAGTCCTGTGGTGGAAATCGGCAAACCGGGCGATCCCGATGGCGGATATATTGTCTGTTCAGGTAATTTGTTGGAATATCCGGGCGACCTATGGGGCATCCCTTACGGCGGCAATCCGATACCGCATAAATATCCCGGCCGTGACATGGCTAAACGGAAGGGCTTGTATCCAAACGTTCCGGGAGTGGGGGGACTGGCCACTTGGCCGCGTGGACGCCTCGTGGCGCTTCAATGCGATGAAGAGGGCGAGTTTGCCACGGTGGCGGTGATTCCCAAGGGCAACAATATCCGCCTGAACGCCTCTGTCAAACCCACAGGGTATATCAAGACCTCGGTCCGAATTTTGGGCAAAGAAACCATTCCCGGCAGGAACTTTTCGGATGCGGACCGGCTACTCGGCGACAGCCTTGCCATGCCGGTTACCTGGCAAGGAGAAAGCGGGCTGAACCATAATGGCGAGCCGGTCATATTCAGTTTTCAACTGCGCCAGGCCTCGCTTTACGGGATTGAGTTTTACTAATGGGCGCAAGGCAGCCTCATTTCTTCACTTTAAATTCATCCTTGACGGCGCCGTCGGCGGTCATTGCCTGGAATGAGACGTGCTTGCCGTCCACTTCAAAGATATTGCAGAAGCCGCCGCCCCCTGCCCAAGCTTCCACAAAATCCGGTTTGGGTTCATGCAATGCATCGCTGGGAATCGAAACGGAGGTGATGTAGACGGTTCCTTCCGAGATTGAACCCACTCGTTTCCCGGCATGCATTGAATAGGTTCTGAGATGGTTATGGACGTGCCCGGTCAGCACAAAGTCCATATGATATTCATCAAAAACATCGCCCCATTCCTTCTTCAGTTCCTCATATTCCAATTCTTGAGAGTAGATTGGGAAATGGAATACGGCAAATTTCCATGTGGCGTCGCTCTTGGCCAGTTCTTCGCGCAACCATGTTTTCTGCAACTGGGTATCGCTCATCACGTCCAGTATGAAGAATTGGGCATTGCTGTAGTGGAAGGTGTAGGCGCGCTCGGGGCGGATTCCTTTGGGTCCGTTTTCGGGGAGATTGAAAATATCCAGATACATGCCGGGCCCCAACCCCAATTGCGCATCATGGTTGCCGATGGCGGGCATGATGGGCCGCATGCGGAACATCGGCTCGCCATAGGTCAGGAACATATCCCAGTCTTCCCGTTCCATGCCCGTGCCGACGAGATCGCCGGAGACAGTACAAAATGCCGTCTTGGGATAACGCTCGAAAGTGGCAGCGAGCAGATCACCCCAATCCTTGTGACTGTGGGTGTCGCTGCAATAGAAGAATCGGAATCCCTTGCTTTTAGAGGGCGCGGTGGTGAATTCGGAAACCTCGCTCCACTGATGTTTTGAAGGGCTGCCCACTTGGTATTCATAGGTTGTACCGCTGTTCAAGCCCTGCACTTGGGCCGTGAACCATTTGCAGCGCCGGTCATTGGCCAGCATCCTATCTTCCATGACGAGTGCCGTGGCGTTAATGCGTTCAAACTTGTCATTTGATCGTTTTTTTCGATATTGCGCCACGCCATCCGGCACGGAGGTGCTGGTGCGCCATTGAATGGTCTGCGTGGTTCGCGGGTCTTCACTCCAGGTCAGGAAAACGGGTTCTGGTTTTTCAGAGGAAGGGAAAGGCGTTTTTCGAAATGAACCCTCCACGAGAGCGGTTTCCCGCGCACGGCCCCGGATAGTATGCAGAAATTGCTGACCCTTCAAGGATTCTGGAACATCTTTTAACACCAACTCCGTCCAGTCAAGATAGGTCATTGCCCCATCTTTCATTTCTTCAACGGTTTGGCCCTCTGGGTAAAAACCCGATAAGGTTACTTTAGCTCCCGGGGTTTGCGGGCCTACACAGACCAGATAATGTGGACGGAAGTTCTCGAATCCATTAATGCCCAACCCGACTTGGCCAGGCGGAAACGATTTTTGCCAAACCTCGTAGGTCCAGTTTTCCACATTTTTGACTACCAAATCGGTTTTTTTAAATCCTGATTCCGCGAGCCAGAATGGGATTGTTTTTTGATCCACATTTCGTAATACGGAGACGACCACCGGCACATCCACATCAAAATACCAATGTTTTGTGGCCAAGACTTCGCGCTCTTTGGGGGTAATGATCGTTTCAAGCCTGGCATTATCCAACGCGCACAAATCGTCCGGGGAGAAAGTGGCATAAAGCCGGTTTACCAATCCGTTCATGACTTCGTCGACCGTTGCTTCCGCCGTCCAGCCCCCAGAGGATAAAAAGAGTATGACCGCAAAAAGAACGAAATGAAATAGACTGCTAAGTTTTTTGATCATCGGTATTCTCCTGAATAAAACCAGCTTTCACATCTCTTTACCTCTAGCCTCTTGGGATTATGCACTAAAAATCTGTGGAAAACACAAAAAGCGCCAACGAATCCATTGTTCACTGGCGCTTTGAAAATTTCATGGTGGAGCTGAACAGGATCGAACTGTCGACCTCTTGACTGCCAGTCAAGCGCTCTCCCAACTGAGCTACAGCCCCGAAACTAGGTTCTATTATACGGTACATCCGGTCAGAGAGTCAAAGATTGACATATCCCGCCAGTATACTTGGGTATAGGCATTGTGGAAGGTGTGAGAAAGGATTTCATCTTTGACTGCCGAATGTCGTATACTTCCCGGAAACAACATGGAGATTTTGATATGTTTGAAAACATCAACATTCACAGTAGTGTCGCAGTTTACGTTCAGATTGAAAACCTTGTCCGGTTCGCAGTAGCCTCGGGCAAACTGAAGAGCGGGGATCAACTTCCCTCGGTCCGGGAACTTTCTGAGAAGCTTGAAATCAATCCGAATACCGTCGCGAAGTCCTATCGAGACCTTGAAGTGATGGGAATTGTTTTCACGCGCCGTGGCATGGGCGTGTATATCAGCCGGGATGCCGCTTCACGGTGCACGGAAGATTGCCGCCGCCGCGTTATCGGACGGCTGCACGAAGTGGTTGCCGAGGCCAAATCCGCCGGGATGACGGGGCAGGAGATAAAACAGGTCTGTGCGAAATGCCTTGACTCGGATGCCGTGCCTTACCAGGACACGCCGGCTGCGATACTGTCCATGGCAAAGACCAAAGGGAAGTAGGGCGGGTTTTCGACTGCGCTGGCGCATGAGTGCGCCGAGTTCCGTGCCGTCCGGGAGGAAGGATGCCGCATGAAGATTGTCGCCGTGCTTGGGAGCCCGAGGCTGAACGGAAACAGCGCCTATATTGCGGAACGTTTTCTTGAAACCGCTCGGAACCTTGGCGCCGAAACACAGTCATTTGCCTTGAACACACTCACGTACCGAGGATGCCAGGCATGCCGGGCGTGTAAAAAGACTTCTGAGGTCTGTGTTTTGCAGGATGATCTCACGGAGGTGTTGGAGGCTGTCCGGAATGCGGAGGCGATTGTATTCGCCTCACCCGTGTATTTTGCGGATGTCTCCGGGCAAATGAAGCTCTTTATTGACCGGACATATTGTTTTTTGACGCCCGATTTTCACAGCAATCCCAATGGGTCTCGTCTTTTGCCGGGAAAGACCGCCATATTTATTCTAACGCAGGGATTTCCGGAAACTGTTTTCGCTGATGTTTTTCCCCGTTATCAGGGAGTCATGCGGTTCATTGGCATAAATAAGACGTACTTGATCCGCGGTTGCAACCTTGCGAAACCGGACGATATTCTTAAACATGAGGATCTCTTGAAACAAACCGAAGCGCTTGCCGTTCATATCATGAGCCGAAATGCCCAACCGTGCTAACCGCCTGAATCGCCATGCGGACAGCCTATTGCGGCATCCATTCCTCCCCGGGGCATGTCCGCGGATAATTTACCTTGAAAGCGGGTGACTAGCGCGGCCAGACCTCCGATAATCAGGGTCTGAGCAGATATTGCCAGCCCAAGGTAAAAGGTCCATGGATAATACCGGAATTCAACGATATGGGAACCGGGAGCGATCAATACGCCGCGAAAAGCATAATAGGCGGGGAAAATTTCCGAGGATTGTCCATCGATGTAAGCTTTCCAACCTGGGTAGAAGGCATCGCTTAGTATGAGGGTGCAGGGAGCGTTGGCTTCAACATTAACCTGTATCCGGGTGAAACTGTAATGCGTTATATGCGCATTTCCCAGTTCACCGTCACTGTGTGGTAAATCGCCCGGGGGCGGGGATTCTGTCACGACCGTTTTGGAAGGGTCGTATGCCGTATCCATCAATTTGGTGAAGAGTTCAGGTTGATTTTCGATGACTTCGACATTTCCCACCAGGAAAACACGGGGTAGCGCCTTTTTGTTTCGATAAACGTCGATGCCATTGAAAGTACCGGTTTTTTCAAAATACTCCGGGTTGTCCACGGGGAAATTTTGGGGATAGCGTGGATTGTGAAGGTAGTATTGAATGCTGCACACGGGTTCGATGCTGTTCCACAGGTCCGTCTTGAGGGTTTTGCTAAATTGCATGATCCGTTTGGGATACAGCCCATCGTACCCAAGCCATTCTTCCACGCCATAAGGGATCATGAGGCCGGAAGGGATACCGCCTGTCCCCGTTTGCACGCGGCAGGGTTTTGGCAATTTTTCGAGGAAGGTGGTGAGGTCCGTGCGCGGATACGCGTAGTTTCGGGATGTTGTAGCGTTGAAATCACGGCTTCCCTCGGTAAGATCCAAGGCAAGCAGGAGTACAAATCCCAAGGCGAGTGGAACGCGCAGGAATTGAATCCGGCAAAGCGCCAGGAGGAAAAAGCACAGCAGTGCAAGGGCTGCTGCAATCCGGATCTGTTGATACACATACGCATCCACGTGCAATGCGTGCATGTAACCGCCGTTTAGTTTTAATAGCCAACAGGTCAACAGTGCGGCCGCACCTGCCGGCGGGAGGGTCCAGAGTAATGCGCGCCAGGGTCCGGGATGTTCGAGCCAATTATCAATGCCGGAGGCTCCCAGAAAAGCCACCGCAAAAAGGGCAAATCCGATGTGGTAATAGCCATGCATGGAAGAGAAAAGGGGAAGCGTATTTAGAAAATGCACGAATGGCGCGTTGAATGTGGTGAGAATGGAAAAGAGGATGGTTAAGGCCAGGGCAATGTGGCGCATGTGAAGTTTCAGAGACACCGGTTTTTGTGCAAGACAGAGCGCAACACCAAACCAGATTAACATGCCTGGATACAGGGCATGTCCCATAAGGCAAACGATATTCCAGAAATTGTGTTGAGTTACGGAACCGTAGAAATGGGGTATAAAGAAGGCGATTATGGCGCCGGGTGTGAGGCACGACTGGAATTCCTCCTGGGCGCGTTCAGCAACGGCATGGCTGTTGAAGAGGTATTCAAGGAAGGGGATCCATTGTATGGAAGAAACCAGCAAAGCTATGGACCAGCCCGCCATGCACGTTATGATCGGCTGTTTTAATGCGGTTCCCCATCGGCGTTCCAACATGAGGCGCAACACGAAATAGATGCCCGTGTCAAATGCCATGGCGAATGCGGTTTCCGGATGCCCTGCGAGAATCATCATGCTGCCCGCCGCTCCGATGGCAAAGATCGCGTGGCGGCGTTTTCCACACAAGGCGGATTCGACCCCTAGAAACAGGAGAGGCAACCATGCACTGACATCGGCCAAAGGCCAATAGGCGTAGACGGTGTTGTAGCCGTTGAGCATCCATCCCATGGAGAGCAGGGCAGCGCCGAAGCGCTTCAACTCCAAGCGGCGTCCGCACAGATAGGCGATCATACCGCACAACCAGAGCTTGGTCAGGACATGGAGGGTATAGGCGGTATCGGTGTTCAGGAAGAGGTAAAGCAAACGCAGGGGATAGAAAACAGCGCTTTGGCAATTGGCCATCAGCGGGATGCCAGCCAGTTCCATTGGATTCCACAAAGGCCATTCGCCTTGCAGGAGGGATTGCCGGGTTAACGCATAGAAAGGATAGAAAACTTGAAGCATGTCGGTCATGTAGCGGTTGGCGGGCTGCCTCCAACCTTCCGGAGCATAGTCCCGCCACGGAGGCGCTTGAAACAGGATGTCACCGGGCACGGTTACTTCACCCTGGAAGAAAATTCCCGGGAAGGCGGCAATGAGCAATAGCAGCAATAACACGCCCTGTAGACAAAACTCCCGCCACACAGGAAACATATTGTTATTTGCCGCCCCTGGTTTCACATTGTCGACCCTCCTAATCCGATCTCGTTACAGGGCAGTATCCTTAACTGGTCTAAGCATACAGCAACTGTGAATCCAATGGCGAGTTAAAGCGGTTTTTATAAACATATGCATGACTATGCCTTTTGATGGAATGAGGTGCGATGGCATGCGCGTGAAAGGTTGAAAATTCTGGGGGGCTTTTGCATACCTATGTGATTGACAAGCGGGAATGGAAAGACTAGGATAGGGTGCCGTGACCATAGGAGCAGAGGTGTAACAATGATGAGTTGGAATAAAATCAATACGGGGAGCATCAGATGATAGACTACGTGTGTCCCCATTGCAAACGAGAACTCCATATTAAAGAGAAACATGCGGGAAAGCGGGGTTACTGTAAACGATGCGGAGGTTTCATCGTTGTTCCCGCGCTTTCTGATCAGCCCCCGGCTCTTGATACGGAAAGTGCGCCTGCACCCGACCCTCCGCTGAACCCGCCTTCGTGGCTTCGTCCGCCTGAGTCCTGAATTTAATGTAGAATGCCTGTACCCGATAGCATTTTCAGGGTTTGATATAGGCGTTTAATCCGATAATCACCGGCTTTCCGTTGATTTCAGCTTCGGTAACGATATTCCCTCTGGTGCTGGCGACCACCAATGTCTTCCCGGACGCGGAAGGCTTTGGGGGTTCCAGGTCAATCACGATGCACAGTTTGTTTTCTTTGACCTCAACATTCATGGCCATGGCATTTTCTCCTTATAATGCATGCGTTTCCTTCACCAACAATTTCCACACTATTGCATTATACTCTTTTATTTGCAAATTGCCACGGAAGTGTAGTTTTTTTATGCCGCACCTTATTCTCGTGTGCTATCATGCGATCATGACATTTTGAGAAAGGGTAACGTCCCCTTATGTGGATACGCATCGTCTTTGCATACGCATTGCTCACAGGCACGCTTGCTTGGGCGGTTGAACCGTTCATTACCCACAACTATATTGATCTTCAAAATATTCAAAAAATCTCGCGGTTTCGATCCGGCATCGGGCATGATTATTCATTTACGGAAACGGATGAGACATGCCGGAGCATGAAACATTATTTTGTGCCTTATGAGGGCTTGGATTGGAGTACAATCAACATCTTCTGTCCTGTATCCGGCACCGTTTTTATCGTGGAAGAGGAATGGACCGGATGGAAGGTGCAACTTCTAGCAGACGCCCCCTCGGATGTGATATTCATTTTTTTCCACATAACGCCGAAGGCCGGGCTTGAGGTCAATTCGCATGTCGAGGCCGGGGAATGCATAGGCACCCATATCGGCAATGAAACATTTTGTGATATTTCGATTATATACCAGGGGCATCTGCGCTCTTTTTTTGAACTGATCACGGATGACGTGTTGCAAGAGTATCTGGATCGCGGGGCTTCCTGGCGGTATGATTTTATTATTACCAAAGGCGAACGCGATGCAGACCCGCTCACCTGCGATGGAACTGCTTTCCTTACGAGCGGCACCATCCCCAATTGGGTTGAGTTGGCGCCCCCGGTGGAAGGGGAAGAAGGGATAGCGGAAGGTGAAGCCGGGGGGGAAGGCAGTGAAGAGGGTGAGGGCATGCTGGAAGGGGAAGGAGAGGGAGACGAAGAGGGTCTTAATGAGGGTGAGGGGGAAGGGCAGGTTATTGTCCATAGTGCCGACCAAAATGCGGATGGGCAGATTGATGTATCGGAATTGCTGCGGGTCATTCAGTTCTATAACTCGAATGGGTTGCATTGTCAAGCCGGGACGGAAGACGGATATGCTCCCGGGGAAGGCGATTACACATGTTCGCCGCATTCAAGTGATTATGCGCCGCAGGACTGGCGCATCGGCCTGTCCGAACTCCTCCGTCTTATTCAGTTTTACAATTCCGAAGGGTATCATGTATGCGAAGGCGGTGAAGACGGGTTTTGTCCGGAAGGAGCAAAAACAGGCTGTTCATGACGTTTCTCCGTACCCTTTGGGTATGCCTCAGGAGAGTTTGATCGCCTGACTCGGGTTTTCAACCATGCTTCTCTCGTTACTCTTGCCGCTCTTTTGTTATCATATAGGTTCAGAGGAGATATATTTGTGCCCAAACCAGAAGATATCCAAAAGATAGTCCGGGAAGTGGCGGCGCTGGTGAAACAGGAAGCCAAAGCGACACGCGGCGCGGTTACACTGTCGCCAGAGGTGGCGGAATGGCTTCAATCCGTGCATGAGTCCCCGGTTGTCTATGAATCGCCGGCGCCGGAATCGGGGGCACACGCTCCCCATCAGGAATTGGCTGACGAATTGGCGGCTATTGACGCGGAAGTGCGGCAGTGCACGCAATGCGGTTTGAATGCGGGCCGCCGGAACACTGTGTTTGGCGCGGGTAATTCCAGAGCCGATTTGGTATTTGTGGGGGAAGCGCCGGGCGCGGAAGAAGATCGGCAGGGGGCGCCGTTTGTCGGACGGGCGGGGATGTTGTTAACGGATATCATTGTGAAAGGCATGAAGATGCGGCGGGAAGATGTGTATATCTGCAATGTATTGAAGTGTCGCCCGCCGGAAAACCGCGATCCCAGCCCCGAAGAAGTTTATTATTGCGAACCGTATTTACTGCGGCAATTGGAAGTAATTCAACCCAAGGTGATATGCGCCTTGGGCCGGATCGCTGCACAAACCCTGCTAAAGACCACGGAATCCACGGGAAAACTCCGCGGCCGCTGGCACAGCTACCATGGGATTCCCTTCCGGGTGACGTATCATCCTGCCTATTTGCTGCGCAATCCGGCGGACAAGAAAAAATGCTGGGAAGACATTCAGGAAATCATGAAGGTGCTTAACGGCGAATCGACCCCGGATATGGGCGGGGGACTGATTGCGCAACGCTTGATATAAGAAATGAATGGTACAACGTTGAATTCACAATTGATCGATGTCCTGCGGCTTGGCACTCTGTCGCGCATCATGTGGCGCGGATCGCTGTATGTGCGCATCATAGTCCTTTGCGTGGTGTTGTTTTGTTGCATGATCGGCCTTATGGGCATCATTACCCGCCATTTATTCCTGGAGGCCGTTTCGGAAATGGAGGCGCAAACAAGCAATGTGGCAAAAAATGTTTCTTTGTTGATTCAGGAAACACCCAACATCGCCTTGGGGGAGTTGTCCAACCGATTAATGGATTTGCATAAAGGAGTTGATATTGAATTGCAGCCGTATCAGGGGGAGTCAAGCGATTCCACCTTCACTATCGAGCGCAGCAAAGGCGGCGTGTTGACGCGCGTGGCGCGGGTTCCCATGCGCAATGGGGATCGTCAAATGATGCTGACCTTGAGCATTACCATTGTTCCGCAAACGGAGATTTTACGTGCGTTCCGCAACCGTTCGGTCGAGGTGTTGCTGACCGTGTTTGTCATTACGCTGGTATTGCTTGTGTATTTCATCATCAAGGCATTCCGCCCCCTTAACCAACTCTCCAAATCCTGCGCGGCGATTTCTTCAGGAGATTTACAGACCGTCAGCACGCGGGGCGCCACCGGAGAAGTGCGGGCGCTGGAAGAAACCTTCAACCATATGGTTATGGCATTACGCGAAAAGCAGGTGATGGAAAGCAAATTGCGGCACGCGGAACGGCTCTCAGCGTTAGGCAACCTGGCCGCGGGCGTGGCGCATGACGTACGCAATCCTCTGAATTCCATCAAGTTGTTGTCCAGCCATGCGCGGGATATGCTTCAAACGGGTGAGCCGGAATCCGCTGCAAAATCCCTTCAAACCATTCGTACGGAAGTGGACCGGCTGGAGGCTATCGTATCGGGATTTCTTTCCCTGGCCAAAGAAAGCCAACTGCACGCCGAGCCCACCCGTGCGGATGATTTGTTGAAGGAATGCATTGTGCTTCTAAAAAACGACGCCGATCAGCGCGGTGTAACCATTAACGCCGCCTATGGCGCGGAGGAAATAGCGCTGATGCTGGATCCCAAACAATGGGTCCGTGCCATCATGAATGTATTAATGAATGCATTGGAAGCGTTGCCGGAAGGCGGGGAAGTCCAAGTGCGATCACATGCGGATTATGTCATGTATGAAATCGAAGTGATGGATAATGGTCCCGGCCTGGGGGAAGAGGTTCGCGCGCATCTGTTCGAGCCCTATTTTACGACGAAACCGGATGGCACCGGCCTCGGCCTATCCATAACGCGCGGTATTGTGGAGGCGCACGGAGGCACAATAGAAATGAAAAACTCAAATGAGCACGGATGCCTGGTGCGCATTCGCTTGCCGTTACAGAAAGTGAAAGTAGGATGAGTTACACAGTCTTGGTTACGGAAGATGACCGTGTACAGCGGGAAATCATCAGCGATATCCTTCGCCTGGCGGGTTATGAAGTGCGGACGGTGGCTTCGGGGACGGAAAGCCTTGAAATGTTGCGGTCAGAAGAGGTGGACGTGCTGCTGTCTGATTTGAAAATGCCGGGCATGGACGGTCTGGAACTGCTTCGCCGCGCGAAACACCTGCGCCCGGACACCGAGGTGGTCATCATGACCGCCCACGCCACCATAAAAACGGCAGTTACCGCCATGAAGGAAGGCGCCGCGGACTATCTTGAAAAGCCGTTTGATAAAGATGAACTTCTTTTCGTGATAGGCCGCACCCTGGAACGGTCTGAATTACGCCGGCAAAACCAGCAATTGCGGGAACTGGTGGCCGATTCGGTTTCACTGGGGAACATTGTGGGGGAGAGTCCCGCCATGCAACGCGTTTTCGAGCGCACGCGCAGGGCGGTCCGGGTAAACAGCACGGTGCTCATTCTGGGCGAGTCCGGTACGGGCAAGGAAATGATCGCACGGCATATCCACTTTGAAGGGCCGCGCCGCAAAAAACCGTTTATCGTGGTCAATTGCGCAGCCATTCCGGACAATCTGGTGGAAAGCGAACTCTTCGGCCATGAAAAAGGCGCGTTTACCGGCGCGGAAGCCAGCAGGACCGGAAAATTTGAAATAGCGGACGGCGGCACGATTTTTTTGGATGAAATTGGTGATATGCATCTGGAAAGCCAAGCGAAATTATTACGCGTGCTGCAAGACGGCATGGTCGAACGTGTGGGCGGTGGAAAGCCCCGGCAGGTGGACGTGCGTGCCATCGTCGCCACGAACCGAAATCTTCGAAAGGCCGTTGATGAGGGCGAGTTCCGCGAAGACCTTTATTTTCGCCTGGACGTGCTCTCGATTGAATTACCGCCTCTTCGCGACCGCATCCAGGACCTGCCGTTGCTGGTCAATCATTTCCGGGACAAACTATCAAAGAAAATTGGCATTGCGCCGCCTGCCATCCAACCGGAGGTGTTGGAAGCCTTCCGCCGATACCGCTGGCCGGGCAATATTCGCGAATTGGAACATACGCTTGAACAATTATTCATTCTAGCGGAAAAAGATGCTGTTACGGTGGATATGCTGCCGGATAAATTCCATGCGCCCGCACCGGTCAGCGGTGAATTTGTTTTACCGCCTGGCGGGGTGGTCTTGGAGGATTTGGAGCAGAGCTTTATCCGGCAGGCCCTGGAACGTTCCGGGGGGCAGATCAAGGAGGCTGCGGACTTGCTTGGCCTTACGTATAAAACGCTTCAATACCGGTTGAAAAAGCATGAAATTGACCGTCGAAAACCGAGTGAATAACCAATGCATTGAAAAGGACTGGCCGTGGGACAAAACATGTATGTTCGTGACCTTGAGCCGCATCCCAATGTTCGCGGGGCTCAACGCATGAAACCCAAACGCAAACGGTTTTGGATTGCACGGGGAATCTTTCGAACATTAAGGCGTTTCGTTGAAGTACTGGTCATCCTAGTGCTTCTGATACTCCTCTTTGTGACTCCAAAAACAGAAGAAGCCCATTTTGATAAGGAATCGGCACAAGGCATTGCCTACACACCACCGGTGTCCGTGGTGCCGGGGCCAACCATCCCGCAAGCTCTGTCCATCAACCATTCCAACAATGTGCTGGATATCGCGGAATATAAAGGGGAGTATTATCTCGGGTTTCGCACCGCGCCCACGCATTTCGCCTCGCGCAAAGCCAAAATCATTGTGTTGCGTTCGCCGGATCGCAAGCAGTGGGTAAAGGATGCGGAATTTCAATTTGGCTGCGATGTGCGTGAGACGCGTTTAATGGTTTTTAAGGACAAGTTGTTTTTGTATTTCTTCCAGGCGGGAAAAAATCCTTTTGGCTTTTCTCCAAAATCCATTTTTGCCACCGAACGCAATCCGGAAGGCGGCTGGACACAGGCACGGCCCATCTATAAGCCCGGATACGTGGTGTGGCGCGCCAAAGCGTACGGCGATACGGCCTACATGTCGGTATATTATGGGAAAGGCTTGTATGATTTCTGGAAAGAGAAAACGGGGGAATTGCGGCTCTTAACCTCTACTGATGGATATGATTGGCAGCCGGTTTCGGAAAAACCGCAGGTAACGGAAATGGGTGCGGAAGAAGGGGATTTTGAATTTGATGACCAGGGCAATCTGGTGGCCGTGGTGCGGCTGGAAATGTCCGGTGCGCTGGTTTGCACCGCTTCCAAGGATAATCTGGGTCTATGGACCACCGCATACACCCCGTATAAATACGACAGCCCGCTGTTATTCCGCCACAACGGAACGATGTATCTGGTTGCGCGGCGTAATATCGCAGGACCCTTTAATCGCGAATGGAACATCCTGCCGGAATTCTTGCAGCGCGCCTGGAATCACGTCTGTTATTCGTCCACGCGCAAGCGCACGTCACTATACAAAGTCGACCCTATTATGCGGAAGGTCATACCCTTGTTTGATTTTCCATCCACGGGCGACACGTCAATCGCCGCGATCACTCCTCTGGACCGGCAGTCCTATTGCCTGATGTACTACAGCACCCCCATCGGCGGACGGGATATGCCGTGGTTCTTCGGCCAGCTCTTCGGGGCCAATATTTATGAGACTACGCTGACGTTGCCTTAAATGTTGGCCTTAGCTTTTTATACCTGCTAGAATGAGATACCATAAATATGGAGATAGGATTTCGGCATGCTAACGCGATTGAGAGTTCAGGGGTTTAAGAACCTTCTTGACCTTGAAGTATATTTTGGGCCATTTACGTGTATTGCGGGTCCAAATGGCGCAGGCAAATCCAATCTGTTTGACGCCATCCGGTTTCTCAATCTCCTGACGCAACATCCTATTATGGAAGCCGTACAAAAGTTACGTGAGACAGGAGGGCGTTCTCCGGATCCACGCTCTTTGTTTACAACATTCGAAGGATATACAGCGCCGGAGATGCGATTTTCGGCTGATCTGATTGTGGAACGAAAGATCCAGGATGATTTTGGAGTCTCGACTGAAGCCGCTATTTCAACCCTTCGTTATGAAGTGGCTTTTCGTGTTCAGCGGGAAGATGGTACGGAAAGACTTATTTTAGTAGAAGAGTGGCTTAGACCAATTACATTGAGTGAAGCACGTGGAAGTCTTGGTTTTAATTCAACAAAAGATTTTAGATCAAGCTGTATCACTGGGAGAAGAACTACCGACTTTATTTCAACACACACTTCAGCGAATGGTCCTGAGATTCGAATTCATCAGGATGGACAATCGGGACGCAACAGAAGTCTCCCAGCGATGGAGTCCTCACTCACGGTAATCGGAGGGGTTAATACAAGTGATTTTCCAACAATTCTTGCCGCCCGCCGGGAGATGCAATCGTGGCAAACACTATTACTTGAACCCTCCGCCATGCGTGCCCCTTCTTACTACGACGCGAGACGCCGGCCAATAGATCCACGCGGTTCAAATTTGCCGGCTTCAATTGCCCGGTTACAGAAAGAGGAACTCCATCCTGATTCCGTATGCACTGAACTTGCCAATCGTCTTTCGGAACTTATCGAGGATGTTCAAGAGTTACGCGTGCATGATGATCCCAAATCTGAGACACTGACCCTCGAAGTACGAGGGCGAAATGGTGTTTTTCTTCCGGCGCGATCACTGTCAGACGGCACGTTGCGCTTTTTAGTTTTGGCGACACTTGCCCAAGATCCCAAAGCAAAAGGCGTCATCTGTTTGGAAGAACCGGAGAATGGCATCCATCCTGAACGTATCCCGGTAATGGTTCAACTGCTTAAAGATATCGCTGTAGATGCCAAACTCGTCATAGGCGACGATAATCCCTTACGTCAAGTAGTGGTGAACACCCATTCGCCAGAAGTCTTTTGTCAAGTTTCACCAAAAGATGACTTGATGTATATTGAAGACGAGTGGGTGACGTTGCCCATTCAATCCGACAACGGGAAAATACCTGCAAGAGGAAGCGTTGCCTCTGTAAAAGTGCCACGGGTCAGTTGGCGCACACAAAAAAGCAAGACATCTGAAAGCTTGTCCGAAGGTAGAGTTAGTCCCTATTTGCGTGCTAAGCGTCAAACGAAAGACACTCAGGGATGGTTGGATTTTGTGGCTGAGGATCGCATTTCTCAATGAATTCCCTCCGTTATACATTGCTTGCTGACGGCACAAGTGACCGTTGCCTGATGCAAGTCATTAACTGGACATTGGAGCAGATCCCCGATTTGTATAACGTATCAATCAGTTCTCAATTTGCTGATCCTTTCATGCTTAATATGTCTCCGAAAGACGGGGAGGAACATGTTCGGGAGGCAGTACGCCGTTATCCCTGTGATGTTTTGTTTTTTCATCGGGATGCAGAAAAAGAGCCTCGTGAAAATCGCTTGGAGGAAATCGGTAAGCTAACACGTGGGTTGAAACATGAAAAGCCCATTCCCGTGGTGCCTGTACGCATGACCGAGGCATGGTTGCTCATCAATGAGCGTGCGATACGGTTGGCGGCGGATAACCCTAATGGGAATGTTCATTTATCCTTGCCCTTAATCCACACGATTGAAAATCTGCCTGATCCAAAACAGACTCTCAAGAATTTATTAATTGCGGCATCTGAAAAATCCGGGCGAAGATTGACACAATTCCAGCGTGGTATCAATCATCGGCTGTATCGTGTCGCCACATATATTAGCGACTTTTCTCCCTTACGAAATCTTAGTGCCTATCAAGTTTTTGAAGCTGAGACCCGTTCTATAATGAAAACGCTTATTCATAAGAGATGAATGATCCTTTCGACATTGGTGGGATTCAATGTTCTGAGCGGGTCATAAAAAATTGCTTCTTCATAGCCCAAGGCTGGATGTATTTTCATACGACCTTGTCCGTTTTTATGTTCTTGGGCCGTCTTTTCACGTTCAAAAGCCGCTCAACATCGGCCACAATTTTTTCAGCATCGACGCAAAGCAGCAGCCATTTCCCGTCATGATAGGTTGTAGCATCATCATAGACCTGGCAGGTTTTATCCGATAATTCGGACCGGATACTCTCCACTTTTGCACGTTCATCGGCGCCAAAAACAATCAGCAGCAGGCAGCGGCCTTTTTCCGGAATGAGGGTACAAAAGGATTTGCTTTTCTTATAGCGCAAAGACCAACCATGTTTCTTTCCCCCGAATAGCCATTCCGGAGCGAAAACACCCGGGTAGTTCTGATCAATCATGCCTGAAATGCGCATCCAGAATTTGAACGCTTTCCGGCCGAGCCACATTTCCACTTGTTCCCGGGAAGGCGGCCCAGAGGACTCGGTCATCCGGATAGTGTTCTCATTCATGTTTCGATCCAAGCATATTCATATTTTCACGAACCAGCGTTTGCGGTACATGAGATAGAGTCCTGCCCATACGACAGCATACGATAGGGTGGCAAATATCGCTTCCAGAATGTGGCCAATTCCTTTCAAATCGCCTCCACAGAGGAGCCCCAGCCCGGACTCGAGGAGCCGCAATATCACGGGCGCGCCCATATAGGCGGCGATGGCGTTCATGCCAACGACCATGAAGGGGAACGCCCATTTTTTAAATCCTTTCATATCAATGACATAGTAGAAGAATGCCAATAGTAAAAAGCTCCAGCCGGCGGCCCAAAGGACCATGGAACTGGTCCAAATGTGCTTAATGAAGGGGAGAGAATAGCTCCACAGCCATCCCACGGCGAGACAGCCTAAGGCCATGCCCATCAGCCATAACAGACGGGTCTTTTGGGGGCGTTCCATTTGCAGGATTTGCCCGGAATGCACTCCCAGCATGACCGTGGCCGCAAAACCAAGGCTGCTTAGAATCCAGGTATACGGCGTGCCGTCGCGGAAGCGCCCTAGAATGGTTTCATCCACCCACATGGCAATATTGGCATGGGGCTCCAGAACACCTGCCGCATGCCCTGGGAAGGGGACAAGTACCAGCAGGAGCCAATAACTCGCCAGCAAGACAATTGTGGTGACAATCTGGCCCCAACGGGGCAGGTTTAGTACCACTAAACTGGCCACCAGATATCCTGCGGCAATGGATTGCAAGGTATTGCTGTAAAAGTGCAGCATGGAGGGGTCAAGGGCCTTTATGGACCCCAATAAATGTCCCTGGGCAATCATGCCCAGCACCCATAGAATAAGCACGCGCCGGATGATTTTGAGATAGATCTTCGGGCCGCCTTTGCCGCTTAACATCCGCTGTCGAAATGCAAAGGGGATGGAGGTTCCCACAATAAACAGGAACAGGGGCATGATCATGTCCCATGCCACAAATCCTTCCCAGGGCACATGTTCGAGTTGGAACTCCAGCCAGGGCGGCAGTGTGCCTAAAAACAAGGCCAACAGGGCAACGACCATGTCTTTCCCGCCAGTAATCCAGAACATATCGAACCCGCGCAGGGCGTCCACGGACATAATGCGTTCTGGCAAGGGTTTTGGTTCAGGGGGTGGGGCGGCTGGTTCGCTCATAGTTGCATCCGGCTCCTTTTGGGCGGTTCTATTTAACGTGATGTTATATGAAGAGTGGGATAATAGACCTTTCATGTTGGGTAATGCAAAAGCCTGTAAATGAATCTGAATAGCAAGGGGGAAGGGCACTTTTTTCTTCGTAGATGTTCTGGGCCGGGTATGATATGATCAGTATGGAACGTGTATTGAGTTGCAGCGGCGAATGCTCCTGAATAAGGCGCATGATGGAATAGAATGCAGATCAACGGAAGCGATAAAATTCCGATTGAGCGGGTAGACGGCCCCGGTAAAGCGTGGCTGGAATTAAAAGGTACGATTCTTTTGTACCACAAGCAGACGTGGGTGGGGTCTTCAACCACATTTATTCCCGTGGAATGGGTTCAGGTATCCGAGGGGATGCGCCAGGATATCCAGCGTTTATGGCGCGGGCTCATTGCGTTGCTTGTTGCAGTGCTTTTCGCTCTTCCGTTATGTTTGTTAATCTTCCAGATGCAACCCCATCTAGCGTATGATGTGTTTATTGGCATCGGGTTGGGGGTATTTATGCTTTTTTCTGCCGGCATCGGCCTATTTCTTTTAATCACTTTTATCATACCGCGCCGTACGGTATGCCTGAACATTGAGAGCACCCCGTACAGGCTAAAAATTCATTTTTGGCGTCCGGCAAGACAGGATCAGGTTATTCAGGGTATATTGACCGGTATTGAAGAAGCCCGTGCACGCATTGAGGCGGCCGACCTGCCTCCGACCCGGGTAAATCACCTCTTCCGGCATCCCATGCCATACAGGATTGCCTTTGTAAAAGGCATGGCGGTTAGTTTCTGTCTGTTTGTGCTTATGCTCGCCATGGAAATTCTGCGATTTTCGGGATACCCCATGCATTTTTCACGGGGTATCTATGCATTTCTTACTTTACCGCCCGCCGTTCTGCTTCTTTCCGTGGCGGTGCGGCGCACTGGCGCCTTATGGGAACCGCGGGATTTTCGCAAAGCATTAAAGTGTTTTGCCAAGAAGAAACTGTCGGAAGCAGCGGCGTATTTAGAAACACTGTTGGAACAATATCCGGATCATCATTTGGGAAGACTTTTGATGGTGCGTACCCTTACGGAACAATATGCTTTTGATGATGCCTTGAAACACTGCGAGCATTTGGTGCGTGATCATCCCGTATTGGCGGCCCGGTTGCAGGCGTCTATTTGGGATGTAAAACGCATGGAATGCCGCATGACTGAATGAAAAGGAGGTGACGTTTATAGACCGAGCCTATTTGTCTTAACGATGTACATGAGATCGGACGAATGAAAAAATGAGAAGGAGTATAGCCATGCCAAGCGTACGAATAACCGGTGTACAAATGGCGGTCGCCCCAAGCAAGACCGAGAATTTACCCAAAATCCTAAAACACATTCAGGAGGCGAGTTCTGATTTCCTTCTTTTTCCGGAAATGAGTTTGACCGGCTACAACAGCGATTTCAGCGATATCCGGACGACAGAAGCCTGGCGGCAAATTGCCGCTGCATGCCGGCAGTATTATGTGACGGCGATTATTGGCACGGGCGCGCGCGCCAACGGTCATGCCTTTATCCAGTCGCGGATCTACACCCATGAAGGCAATCTGCTGGGCACACACGAAAAACTTGTACCCACCGATGGCGATCGCAAATGGTGCAGGCCTGGCGAAGAACTGCGGGTATTCAAACACAAAGGCATAACCTTCGGCTGTCTGATTTGCAATGACCTCTGGGTAACGCCGGGCTGCGGCCCCTATCCTGATCCGCGATTAAGCTACCAATTGGGTCAGAAAGGCGCTCAGGTCATTTTTCACAGCATACACTCCGGCGACGATCAACGTTTTTTCCAGTATCATGAAGCCAATCTGCGTGTTCGCGCACTGGAGTCGAAATTGTATATCGTTACGGCAAACGCCGTTCCACCGAGTGGCACGGTGAATGCTCCCACCGGCATTGTCTCACCCAAAGGCGAGTGGCTGGTGCAATGCCCATTAACAGGAGAACAGAAGTTCTCTTATGATTTGGAAATTGACTGACGAGGTTCGAGCAAAATCCGAGTCAGAATATAATTTACGGGAACATGTCAGCCGCCGAGAGGAACACTGCCGAAGCGGCGAATGTAAATAATGTCTGCCGTTGAACGTTCGGGCATGGAGGCGAGATAGAGTGCTGTATGCGCGATGTCTTCGGGAAGCATCCAATCCGTTTTGTCGCGTTCGGGCATGTTTTCGTCCGAAAGCCTGGTGATTACGCCTCCTGGACAAATGGCATGCACCCGGATGCCGTAGGGTTTAACTTCCATAGCGAGCGTCGTGGTGAGCCCGTTGAGGCCATGTTTGGACGCGCAATACACAGTCTGGTTCATAATGGGGCGTAAACCGGATACGCTGGAGATATTGATAATTCGGCCTGATTTGCGGGCGATCATATCGGGCAGCAGCGCACGGGTTACCAGGAACACACCTGTCAAATTTACATCCAGGGTTTGTTGCCATTCTTCCAGAGAGAGTTCCATAAAAGGTTTGAAACAGGCATAGCCGGCGTTATTTACCAGAATGTCAATTGGTCCAAGGGCTTTTTGCGCGGTAGACGCCATTTCCGCAACAGTGTCAGGAAGAGTGAGATCACAGGGCACTGCCACTGTGCGCCGTCCGAATGCCAGGATGCGTGACGAGGTTTCTTGCAGTTCCGTGGCAGTTCGGGCGGTAATCGCCACATCACATCCTTGCTCTGCAAAAGCGATGGCAATGGCTTGGCCGATACCCCGGCCTGCGCCGGTGATCAAGGCTGTTTTCCCTTTTAACAACATGTCTATTATAGGCTCCTTGTGCGGTTGCTTTTGTGGATATGTCAAAAAATAAAACTCAGAGTAGACGGTTCATAACGGTAGGCTTGTTTCATGTGTGGAATCGAACGATGGGATTTCTTCATCAGGCGCGTTTATCATTTGTTGCGCCACTTCCGCGACGGATGATGAGAGTGTTGCATGATCCGCAGTGTCCAAGGATTGATATAGCGGATTATAGGATTTGTCCTGACGCAGCAAGGAGGGATCCTGGCCATTTTCCCGCAGTGCCCGCAAAACGTCTATTACTTGTGTCGTATGAGGTGAACGTCCGGGGTAATAGGTTACCGGCTCCGTGGCGCATTCCACGGCCAGGCCTGCAGCCGTCAAACAATCAAACGTTTCGTTTAAGAGGCGTACGGGAACATTCCAGGCTTCTGCCGCTTCTTTCACCGAAAGCCCGGGTTGTCCAGCGGCAAAACGGCGTGCCATTTCCATGGCGGTGCGGACTGCCAAGGCTTCCCGGTAGGCGTAACTGGCATTTTCCGCCAATCGCTCCATGGCAAAGGTTTTTTCATTTTGATAGGCAAAGGTGACGACCGCTCCGAATAATAAGATCAGCCAACTGATGAAGATCCACATTAACAATAAGGGGAAAAGGGCGAACGTGGAGAAGAAAAGGGTGTAACGGACCAAGCCAAATTGAAATTTAACATACATGTAGGAACTCAGTATCCATAGGGCGCCCGCTACCAATCCTCCAATTAAGGCATAATGAAACCGAACCCGTGCATTGGGGATGCCCCAATATAAAACACTGAATGCGAAACAGACGGTTAAAAACTGCACTCCGCGCAATCCGCTGGAGAACGCGCTGAGTTGTTGGCGCAGGATTTCACTTTCCAGGGCGGCATTGATACCCAGTACCACCATTACAACAAAGGGAAGCATGAGCGTTATAAGGAAATAGTCCGTGATGGTGCGGAAGGGGTGTCTTTTCCGCCGCACCCCCCAGATCCGGTTGAAAGCCAGTTCCACGTTGCGCATGAAGCCGAAAACCGTGCTCAGAATGAACAAAGCGCTTGCCACGCTAATCGCTTTAGGATTTGCAGCGCTTTGAGCCGCCAGATTCACCATTAAAGCGACGGGATTTTGGCCCGCAAACTCGCCGGCCAAACCGTTCCTGCTGGAGAAAATGGGGAACAGTGTGGTGATAATCTGCTCTTCCAGCGAGGGTGGGGGGGATATGGGCGTGTTCGATGTTATTTCCTGCCCTTGAACAAGCGTAATCACCTGGGCAAGCTGAAGTTCCAACTTTGACCAAATCGTTTTGTAGATCTGATCGCCCAAATTGAAGGTCTGCACGAAATAGAAAAGAAAGGCAAGGAATGGCACGATAAAAATGAGCGTGGCCACGGTCAGGGCCGAGGCGCGCAACATGAGTGTTTCATCACTGATGCTGCGCACGAGAAGAATGATGGCGCGCACTTGCTTGATAATCAGGCCATGAGGCACTTCTTCCCCCGGCAAACCGATATGCCACACGTCATGGGTGACAAATCGGCGTCCGCGTTCTAAGGAATCCATAAACTGTTTTATGAGTTTGGGCATGTCCGTATAGTACACAACTTTGCCATTGGGCTGCACATTTGATGCGGGGTGTGGCCCCCTTCATCAGGGGGCAATATGCACCGGTGTGCCCACCGAACACCATTCAAACACTTGTTCCGCATCTTCCGGGCGCATGCGGATGCATCCCCGGCTTTTATTGCGTCTGATGGAATCCGGCTCACGTGTGGGATGAATGCCATAAGGAGTGGCGCCTTGTTTATCGCCAAGGCCCATCCAGCGGGAACCTAATGGATTTTCAGGATCGCCGGTTTTGACCACTTTTCCCTGATGATACCAGTCAGGATTGACGATTTTATTTGCGACAACGAAGTCTCCTTGAGGGGTGGAGTTATTCATGCCCAGGCCAACTGGATAAACCCCTAATACGGCATTACCGTGATGTACAGTGAGTAGAAAGTTGGTGACACTCACGGAAATACGCATACCAGCATCGGCATTTTGCGGGGGAAGGCCTTTGTCCAGTTCAAGGCTGTCGCGCAGGAGCATAGGAACTGGTTTTCCCGCATTCTCTTCACCTAATTGCGCTGCATACTGTTCTGCGGCCCTTTTCCATTCCTGGGGTAGGGGAGTTGGTTGATTCAGTGCCTCCTTGATAATCGCCAGGGCTGGTTCCTTACGCCCTTGTGATGCTTCTGCTTCCGCGTTTCCCAACCGTGCGGCAAAACGTTCCATGCCGATGCTGCCGGGATTGTTCAAGACTGCCGCAAAATACTTGGCGGATTCCTCCGCATGTCCCGATTGCAATAAGATCTGTGCGCGGTTCAAGGCAACATTGGATGGGAGCAACTGGAATGCTTTTGCGTTTAATATTTTATCGGCAGGGAGGGGAGGAACTTTGGTTGCCGTTGAAGAACGTTGCAGGGGGAGAAAGAACCATATCAGGAAGATCAAAAGTAGGGTAGTCAAGAGGAACACAAAAAACAACCAAAAAAAGAACCAAGCGCTTTTTTTTTTCTTTTTCTCCTCCGATTTTGTATCCGCTTTAAATTCGACCTCCAAAGAAGAAGGCGCTAAAGCTTCCACCAAGCTTAGCGATAGCGATTCACCCGGTTTCCGTTCTTTCAATTGGCGGGTGACTTCCCCCATGATCTGCTGGGCCTCGTTGAGATTTTTGATATGCGGCCCTGCACCGCTTTCCGGAGGGGTGAAATGCACGGCCAACTTGACGCCCATAGCCCATTCGCCATTGGGCAGTGCCTTGCGCCAAATAACCCGCCCGCGAACGCGCAATGGAATACCATCTTTAACTTCCGTCTTGGGAAAGACGGTAATTTCAATTGAGCATCCGATATTTTCCGGGGTGCGCGTATGGATTTGAAGGCCGTTGGGGCTTATGTCCACGATTGTGCCACGGCCAATAACGGACTTGGGTTCATCGGCACTGAACTCGGTGGGCCGCCGTGTGCCCGAACGCGGCATAGCACGACGGTCGTTAGTCAGGACTTTATTGCTATCTCGATTAGTCACGGGCCAGATATTTTCTCCGGAAAACCAGCGCACGTTATTAAGAGTATACCATGTTTTTTCGGCGATAACATAAAAGGAAACAAGAAAAGCGCTCATAAACCTTCATTTCGCGGAAAGTCATGCAAACGCTGTGCATAGTTCGGCCAATGAATGCAACGCAATAGGTTCTAACTACTGAATTTTGATTTATTTTTATGACAAGTAGAAAGAGGCATTTGCGAAATAGGCCTTTTTCTCATCTGGGCAAATGAAAAAGCAATGATTCGGCTGTGAAATATCCGTAATTTGCTTTGTATCCGCCGATCTGTTGAGAAAATGGGCCATTTCGCAAATGCCTGAGAAAGTATTTAAGTGACTATTCTCCGGGGTTTGTATATACTTTTTAGAACTAACAGCGGGAGAACTACCCATGGCGGACGATGCCCCTGAGAACAAACCCATAGTGCCGATAAACACTGCGATTGACGAATTACATGTGGAAACTTCTGGTGCGTTGCGGCAGTTTTCCGAGAAGTGTGCGGCGATCAAGGATTTATTGAATCAACTGGAGGCAGGGGTGGATTCCAACAAGGAGGCGCATTGGACCATGAATGAGATCCAGGGCATGCAACAGGAACTGTCTCAGCGCCAGGATCGGATGACTGGCTTGGAGCGTACGCTTCAAGAACTTCGTGAAGAAGTGGCATCGCTTCTTCAGAAGCAGATCGTTCTTCAGCAGGAGAAGGAGTCCTTAGTTTCTGAACTTGCCCAAGCGCGCGAAATGCATAAGGAGTTGAATGAGCGGGACAACAGGATCGCCGGACTTCAATCAGAATTGGCGGAGGCCAAACAGGAGATGGACCGCATTTCGCGGACAGCCCACGATACGACGTCATTGAGGCAACAATTGGATCAGGCGATTTATGCGCGGGATGCGGCGCATGAGGAAATGCAGCGGCTTACGAAAGAACTGGAACTCGTGCGTTCGGCAAGTCCGGTTCCCAAGCCCATAGATCTGACTTCGGTATCCGCGTTTGACGAGCAAGGCCGTAAACGCCGGATGGGGGATATTTTGGTCGAGGCGGGCATATTAACCTCGGAGCAACTGGTTGAGTTGTTGAAGGAGCAGGTGGTTAATCCTACGCGGCGTTTGGGCAAAATGGTAGTGGACCGCGGGTACACCAGTGAATCTGTAATTGCCCGTATTCTGGCGGCACAACTGCGGTTGCCGTTTGCTGAGTTGCGGGAAGGCGAAGTGGATCCCGTGATTCCGCCGCTGATCAATAGATCGATGGCAAACCTGCGCCGGTGTGTTCCCATCCGCCGGGAAGGTGAACGAATCGTGCTTGCGATGACCAATCCTCTGGATCTAATTGCCATTGAGGATGCTGAACGCGCGCTGCAATGCCCGGTAGAAGTTGTGGTGGCTACGTCCAGCAGCATTGATTTTACAATTGCGCGGTACGGTTCACGTGCCTGATTATTTACAAGGGCGAGAGTTTGATGAGACGTGTTTCTCCTGCTTTCAATGGGAGGTAGAAACTGTCTTTTTCGGGCCAGCCGATGGAGGGGTCGAAGAGGTCTTCAACATTGCAAAAACGCCCGAGAGTGATCATTCGCTCGCCGGCCTGCCGTGCGTGGATGGCGACGTAATTCCCAGTGGCATAAATGGTCTCGGTTAATTTTTGTTCGGTGGGACCGATATAGAGGTGTTGTTCGAAGAGGCGGAGGATCTCGCGGAGCACTTCGGGCGTAAGGGAGGGTTCGGCGATATAGACGGAACTCCATCCGCCTTGTGTGCGCATGGCAATACTGACTTTGTTGGAAGCGCGGTACAGGGCGAGTGCGTCGGCTTCGCTGTCATCAATATAAAACAAGGGAGAGATGGACAGGGCGCCGCCGAAGGCTTCTCCTTGTTTGAGCCAGCGTCCTTCGAGGCTGTAGGAGGATCCGGTATCGCTTCCGCCGGCGAAAGGAACGATGTTCATTCTCACGGTTTCGGCGATGTTTTTCGGATCAGGCTGTTGATCGATATAGCCGGGGGCATAGAGCCACAAGGCAATGGCATGTTCTTTTGCCAGACGTGCATGTAGCTTAACGCGGTCCTCTTGTGTGAGATGGAATGCGTTCGGGAACAAGTAGACGGGGGTGGGTTCGGTCAAGCCCTGGATGACGTCTTTCAAGAGGTAAAACCGGAGAGAAAGGCCGGCTTTGAACGCTGCTTCGCGGCTTTGAAAAAGAATTATTTCATTTAGTTTCGTATCGCATTGTTGATAAAAGCGGCTTGATTCATCCACAGCCACGGTCATAGTGGAAGCCGTGAAGGGGACGGGCAATGGGTTTGCGCTACCTTCCCATTCGAGATCATTTTCTCCTTCTTCCAACGAGGCATCTTCCCCGTCCTCGGCGGAATCCGTGGCGCCTTCTTCCGGGATGGCGGGGGGTTCACCTTCGCCTTCATGCAAGTTGTTCTCCAGAATGGTTTTGTAGATATCGCGCATTTGTCCCAAGCGATCCCACTGTTCCAAATCACGCAACCATCCTTCGCCGGCGGGATCAGACCAGAATAGACCAGCGCCATGAAATGCGGCGAGGGCGAAGTTTCGCCGTTGAACATTGTATATGTCATCGGGGCGCAGACCCTTCATGCGGGTTATGTTTTGGGTGGCGGGATCCCGCATCATGCCGGTGCGTGTATCATCGAGAATGTACCACTGTTTTCCATGCAGTGGCGCGCTGTCGATCGGACCTGCGGCGCTTCCGGAGCCTCCCAAGGCCCGATCCACGTTGGAAATGGGGCTGCTGAAGCCGTCCACACTGCTATCCATGAGTGTGCTCAGTGCAAAATGGCCGGCATCGTTATTGGGGAGATCAAAGGAGAATCCATAGGGGATCACCACTTTGGCGTCCGCTTCGGACACCGAGTCGACCAGGGCTGCAAACGATTCGATGGTCTGGGCGGTAACCGCGGAGATGTATTGCAGGAAATCGATTGCAGGCTTGTTTTCCAGCATAGAAAAGAACACTTTTTTTAGATCGCCATTGTCGGGCTTTGCAGGAATGGCAGCGGTATCGATGGTAACGTCCGGATTGCCCCAAGCAGTCTGAAGGGCGGCATCTTTTCCGTACTGGAGGCGCAACCACGCGCGGAATCCCTTCAGATTGGCGGGGGATTCATCGAATCCGGCGGGATTAAGCCATCGTTCTTGTTCCAATGCACCAAGAATATATCCTCTGATGCGTTCATGGAATGGGGTGACTTCCATGCCGGTAACCAATGCCGCAAGCACGTTTCCGGCATCGTTCTGCCAGGGGGAAGATGCAGGAGAGGGATACGGGCGGCGCTCGCTGCGCGCCAGGATGCAATCGTCCGGATGTGTCTGCAGCCAGGCTTCAGGCGGGTTGAGGTTTACCCGGATAAAGAAGGTGGCTTTAGGATCGGTCGTGATGACCTGTCCAAGGCGCGCCACGATGTCTTCCAGGGCTTTGGGACCACCCCATGGGAATGGAACTGTAATTACATATTGATGAATGCCTGCTGCATTTGACATGGCCACTTCTTCGAGCACGATTTTCCAATTGTTCTCGGAAGATGCCCCTGCGGCGAAAAACACGGGAGGTCCTTCCGCGCCAGGGGGCGGCAATTTCCCCAAGTCTTCCGGTTCTTGTTTGGAAGGGGCGGGTGGTGGTTCTTTCGCGGATGTGCCGGTATATTCCGGGACGGATTTTTGGCCCAGCCACAGCCCAGCCGCTCCCGCAACACCCAAGAGAAGGAGTACGAGCACAAACCGGACATAGAGTCCTAAACGGATATACAGGAATCTTTTTAGCATCTTGGTTCTACACGTTTGCGGACCAATTGAGCCAGAAGACGCAGGGGATCTGCCGGTGCGCCGAAGGAGTCTAACGTAATGATGGCTTCGTCAATCAGGGTATTCATTCGTTCAAAAGCGCCATTTCGGCCTAAAAATGCCGTGAACGTGCTTTTCCCGTCATCTTCGAGAGGGGTTTGTTCGTCGAGAAGATCGTCTGAGATTTGAAAGGCCAGCCCAACCTTTTGTGCAAATTTCTTAAGTAAACCGAGGTCATTTTCGTTCATGCCAAGGATATGGGCGGGGATGGTAATGGCGGCGAGAAAGAGCGCACCGGCTTTCAGATGGTGAATTTGTTCCAGGACTTCAAGCGTTGGTTTTGCCTGGGTGTAATGAAGGTCAAGATGTTGGCCATAGACCAATCCCCGGGTACCCACGGCGTGTTCGAGCAGTTCCACAGAGTGATGAGGTTCGTGGCTGTTCCGGGCGGCGAGTTCAAATGCGGACGAGAGCAGCGCCATGGCCGCGAGGAGCGCGGAGGCTTCGCCAAACTTGATGTGAAGGCAGGGATGCCCCCGGCGCTCAGTGGCATCGTCCATACAGGGGAGATCATCGAGGATCAGGGATGCGGCATGGACAAGTTCGATACCGCAGGCGGCGTCAAGGACTGTTTCAGGCTGCGCACGGGAGAGGTCTGCAACGGCAAGGGCAACGATAGGCCGCAAGCGCTTTCCGCCGCTGAAAACGGCGTGGCGCATGGCTTCGTGGAGGATCTTGGGTTCCGTGCCGCATGATGGAAGATAAGCGTTTAACGCGGTATCCACCATCGTTTTCCGGACCTGCAAATATTCTATTAATTGATTTGAATCCATGTATAGTCAATTTTTCCAAGGTGTTGGCATACGGCACAAAAATGTGCGCGTCCTACTGCCGCATCCTGTCTGTTTTAGTGGTCCAACGATTCAACAGAAATCCATCCACCCAAATCCATTAGTTCCCCTGTTTCATCCGCGTCGAATATGTGGTCCGCTTCAAACCGGATCAATCCTCCACCGGTCTCCACTATTTCTTCATCCCGGCCACGTGTGGAAAGCACGGTCAGTGTTGCGTTATTGTGCTTCACGCGAACCTGGGTTGGGCCGAGGGCAGGATAACAATTTGTATGAAGCAGCCGCAAACGGCCGGGGGGCACGGTGATCCATGCAAATTTTTCCATGGGCTTGAAAGGGGTTTGCTCAATTATTTTTTCGGGATACCAGCCGTCTTTGGGCAATAAGACGCCTGTGCAAAACATGATGTCGTGGCGAATGAGATGCCAAAAACGGCAGGTGCGAATGCCCAAGGATTTCTGGCGGCGCCATTCCCGGATAGCCCAAGGCCAATAAAAGACACCGGACCCCCATGCTTTTGCGTGGGCCGGAATTTTCCACCATTCCTGGTCGAGGGCGGCGCGACCAATCGCCCGGATTTCGCCAATCGCGCAGAGCAGTTCGAGCTTAGGCCAGTAGCGCAGGGGGAAGTGGCGCATCATGACGAGAAACCGGTTTCGGGTGTTGAGGTAATATTTGTGGCGTGCGCGTGAGCCTTCGCCGAGAGTGGCGCTGAATTTATGCCGTACAACGGCTTCGGGACAACTCTGGATTTCGTAGCCTGCGTTCCAGATCCTGAGACAGAGGTCGAGGTCATCGAGGTAAATCTCAAATTCTTCCGGGAGAAGACCCGTTTTAGGGAGAACGGAGGCGCGGATAAAGAAAGCGCCGCCGCAAACACCGATGACGGGTTCGCTTTGATTCCATCGGGGCGCGTCGAGGCGGCCAACGCCTTTGTCCCAACTGGCGCCGATGAAGGAGCACTCCAAACCGACGGAGTTGATGATCTCAGGATAATCGAACAGAACCATCTTGGGGGCGAGCGCGCCTATGGTGGGATGGGCTTCGGCCATGGCCACAAGTTTTTCCAAGGCATCGGATGCAATCGCGGTGTCGTTGTTCAAAAGGAATACGTAGTCCGCACCGGATTTCAGGGCGTGTTCCATGGCGGCGTTGTTTCCGCCAGACCATCCAAGGTTTCTGGGGCATTGAAAAATGTGGACGCGTTCATCATGACCAAAGTGGTCGCGTACAAATTCGACGGAATTGTCGGTGCTGGCATTGTCCACGAGAATGAAGCGGGCATTTTGATAGCTACTGGCGAGCAAGGACTCGAAACAGGCCTGCAGATGCTGCAGCCCATTCCAGTTTATGACGAGCACATATGTCGAGGGTAAACCCATGATGAAACCAGTATAGCTGAGCGGGGGGTAGTGCATAAAGAAGAGGGTGTTGCTTTGAATGAATGATTTGAAGCACATGGATATGATGGACGGTGGCAACCATCCAGTTGGGTATAGCAATGGCGAAAGGCGGGATTGGGTGTGGAAAGTGAAGGAATATTTATATGCCGTTCACTTCTGGCTTGAGTGCCGCCCTTTGGGTTGCGTTTAGGGAGAGATTTGGGGAATAGTAGGGGGCAAAGCAGTGGGAGTCACTGATATGAGTTTGTTGCGGGCCGTGGTGTGTGTGGTGTTGCCGCCGTTGGCGGTGCTGGACA
>ERZ795059.590-NODE-590-length-45736-cov-18.448633_pt1 | contig 45736 bp, 32 predicted proteins | sample MGYA00375143_ERZ795059 | MGnify/ENA primary metagenome ERZ795059 (study PRJEB30188, sample SAMN05720168) | activated sludge metagenome | isolation source: Anaerobic digester | place: USA | collected 2015-01-07 ... | reverse complement strand
TCCTTCCGCGCCGCGAACGCTCCCGCGCTCCCGCGCCTAACTGGTACAATATAATCGAAATCGCGCCGCTTTGAAAGAACCCCCGCGCGGCGAAGCGGGTTTAATAACAAAAGCAAAAGATGAAGATGAAGGCCAAAGAGAAACTTTCAGAGTTTCCTTGAACCGCCAAAGACGCTTTTAAAGCGCGGCGATTAAGGGGAAGCTTTTTCAATAGTTTTCCTTTAAGCTCCGCCGACCGCGGTATTGACATCGGGCCGGGAGCGGAGTATATTGCGATTTAAGTTCTTTTGACCCTCCTCGGAGGGATAATAGGGAAGACGGTGCGAATCCGTCGCGGTCCGGCCGCTGTGAATGGGGACGAAAGCCGATTGTGACCACTGCGAGAGCGGGAAGGTTCGGCGAGTAGAGGGATCCATAAGCCAGAAGACCTGCAAAAGAACAGGGGCTTTGCCCCGCGCCGGGTTCTTCCAGAGAAAGACCCGCCGCATGACTTTGTGAGGCGAACACCGGACCTCGAAGGGGTTCGGTGTTTTTTGATTAATAACCATTCAATTCAGTTAGAACGTTTTATTAAGAATACGCGCAGGATGTCTGAGCGGAGCAGCGGGAGCCGTTCCGGCGCGCTGAGATTGTTTTGCGCCGCCGCGTTGTTGTTGATGTTCGCGGCCTCGTCCCCCGCTTTGCCTGCCGAAGCTCCCTCTTCCATCGACATCGGCGAACTGGTTATCTATGCCGACCCCGTATCGGCGGAAGCTGAACTGGAGTCCATGCCCACGTCGATAACTGTGATTCCCCGCGAGAGTTTCGACAAGCGGTTCTCGACCGTGCCCGAACTGTTGCGCGAGACAGTCGGAATAGAGATTCGCAGTTACGGCGGGTTGGGAAGCTTCAGCACGGTGTCCGTGAGGGGTTCGGAAGCCGCGCACGTGCTGGTGATGGTGGACGGAGTGGCGCTCAATCAGGCCGTCGGCGGCGCGGTTGACATGGGAGCCGTCCCGCTGGCGAACGTGGAAAGGATAGAGGTCTACCGAGGCGGCGCTCCCGCCAGATTTCAGGGAGCCGCCTGCGCGGGCGCGGTCAACATCGTCACCCGCCCCGGCGCGGGAGACGCCTCCGTAGAGGCGTCCGCCGGGATCGGCTCTTTCGGCTCACGGTCGCTGCACGCGTTCGCGCGAATGCCCGTACGTTCCGCCCGCGCGTCCGTCGATTTCTCCCGCATGTCTTCTCAGGGGGATTTCAAGTTCCTCGACGACAACGGCACGCCTCTCAACGCCGCCGACGACGAGTGGACTCCCCGCGTCAACAACGATTTCACGGCGGACAACCTCGACCTCAAGCTGGACATTTTTCCCGGCGGCGGCGAAAGCGGGCCGCGCCGCGTCTCTCTTTCAAATCAATCCTATTTCAAAGAACAGGGCGTTCCCGGTCTCGGCAATTTCCAGTCTGAGCTGGCGCGCCTAAAAACTTTCAGGAATATATTTACGGCGACACTTGAGGACAAGGGCGCTCTCATCCCCGGCGCGGTCTCCACTATGAGGCTCTCAAGTTCGGCCAACACGACGAGGTTTTACGACCCGGCGAGCCAGATCGGTCTCGGCTCTCAGGACAATCGCAACGCCACGCGCGCGGACTCGCTGTTTTCGTCTTTCGAGTTCTTCCCGGCGGAAAACCATGCTGTGACCGCCGCGCTCTCCCTCTCGCGGGAAAGCTTCAAGCCGCGCGACGCGAGACAGGCCAATCAGGTCGGCAAACCCAGCCGCCGCAACTCCATAACAGCGGCGGTCGAGGACTCGGCGGCGTTCCTCGATGACAGGTTGCTGATTGTCCCCGCGTTCAGGTTTGAGCGCGTCAGCGACAGGTTTTCAGGCGACGACCCGTTTGATTTCTCCCCGCTGGCCCCCGAAACATCCCGCTCGGACGCGTTGACGGCGTTTTCCGCGGGAGCGCGCTACCGGGCGTCAGACTCGTTCCGCCTCAAAGCCAACGCGGGCAGAAAGTTCAGAACGCCTTCATTTTATGAGCTGTTCGGCGACAGAGGCTCGGTTATCGGCAACACCGGATTGTCGCCGGAAAAAGGAAAGTCCTACGACATCGGTTTTTCGTGGAGTCTCGGCGGAGGGGCGCGAACCGCTTTGTTCGAGGCGTCATATTTCAGAGCGGACACGGACAACCTGATAGTGTTCATGCAGAATTCGCAGCGCGTGGCCCGCGCGGACAACATAGGCCGGGCGAAGGTTCGCGGTTTAGAGTTGACGCTTTCCGCCGAGCTATCGTCCTCTTGGAGCTTGTCCGCCAACCATACCTATCAGAACGCGAGGGACGACAGCGATGTGGCGTTCTGGCGCGGAAACATGCTCCCGGGGCGGCGAGAGCGCGAGTTTAATTCCCGGCTGGCGTTCGAGCGCGCGCCGTGGAAAGCTTGGCATCAGTTCAGCCGCGCGGGCGCGGGTTATCATGACCGCGCAAACATCCAGCCGTTCCCATCGGGGGACGTCCACTCTGTCGGCGCGTCGTTCTCCCGCTCGAATTCCACTTTCACCATCGAAGGCAAAAACTTGACGGACAACAGGGTTTCCGACTACATCGGGTTCCCGCTTCCCGGAAAAGCCTTCTTTTTCACATATCAAAGGATGTTCAAATAACCCAAAGGGAGAATAGCGATGAACAAAGCGAAGAAAGGCATTAAATTGTATCTAGCGGCGCTTGCCGTCGCCGTTGCGATGGCGGCAGCCGGTTGCGGCGGAGGCGGGGGAAGCGCCCCCGGCGACACTATCTCCGGCTCCGTGCAGACGCCCGGCGGCGCTGTCTCCGCCCGCTCTGCCGACAGAACCGCGTCCGCCCTCCAGAATGTTTCCTCAGATGTGACGGTCAACGCGTACTCCGTCGGCTCGTCCGGCGCGCTCACTTTGCTAGCGACTTCGCAGTCAACCGCCGCCGGCAATTTCTCAATCTCGCTCCCCTCCGGCGTGAAAGTCGCCTCCACTCTCGTCCTTCTTTCCGTCGAGTTCGGCTCCGTCGAGATGAGGGCTTTGGCCACCGCGACTTCCGGCGTCGGGATATCTCCCGTGTCCGAGGCGGTCATTCAGGTAATCGAACAGCGGATGTCGGACTCAGGCCGCTCATTCTCCGACCTGACCCGCGCAGAGATAACAGCCGTGGAGACCGGCGTCGCAACAGCCCTTGAAGGCGAGAACTTCGCCGGCGCGACGATATCCGACGCGATTGCCGACGCGGCGGCCGCAGCGGCCCGCGACGCAGCCGTTCAAGCCGCGCTCGCGTCCGCGCTTCCCGACAGTTCCTCGTCTTCCGTCGCCATTGCCGTCGTCGCCACAACAGACTGGACTTCCGGCGCGCTCTCATACATAACCCTCAACGGCGACATGTCAACCGCCCCGGCGGCCACAAACAACGTCGTATCCATCCACAGCGACGCCACTGTCAAAGCCGACGGCGGCTACGTCTTCGTCATAAACAGGTACGGTCAGGACAATATAACAGTTCTTGACCCCGCGGACGGGCTTTCGCTCGTGACGCAGTTCTCGACCGGAAACGGCTCGAACCCGCAGGATGTCGCAGCGATATCGGCGACAAAAGCGTACGTCTCCCGGCTCGGCTCGGCATCGTTGCTTATCGTCAACCCGGCGACCGGGACGGAACTCGGCACAATCAACCTGTCGGGGTTCGCGCTGTCAGACGGCATTCCCGAGATGGCTCAGATGGTCAAAGTCGGGACGAAAGTCTTCGTGCTGCTCCAGAATCTGGTTGACTGGGCTCCGGCGGCCCCCGGCATACTCGCCGTCATCGACACGGCGACCGACTCGCTCATAGACGCCGACGCTGCCGCCCCCGGCGTTCAGGGCGTCGAGGTTTCCGGCTGGAACCCGCAGTACGCCGTCTACAACGCGGCGACAAACAGAATCTACGTCAGCAGTTCCGGCGACTATTACAATCCGGAAACTCCCGGCGGCGTCGACTCCGTCAACCCGGACACATACGCGGCGGCGTCCGTCGCGGACAAAACCGGCCTCGGCGGCGCTCCCGGCAGCTTGGCCGTCGTGTCATCCTCCAAAGCCTACGTCGCGGTGTCGGACTCCTCGTTCGTCAACCACATCATCCCGTTCAACCCGTCCACCGGCGCGGTGAGCGCGAGCGTTTACACCCCCGGCGGCTACACCGTCGGCGGCATCGCCGTCGATCCCTTCGGATACCTGCTCGTGCCGGACATGAGCTACGAGACGCCCGGCATCGTGTTTATCGACACTCTGACGAACACGGTGGCGCAAGGCCCGGTGAGCGTGGGCCTGCCGCCATACGCGGTCGCTTTCACAACAATGCAAGTGGATGAATAGCCTGAATTTTGAAAACACCCCGCGCCCTCCGGGGCGCGGGGTGTATAATTTCCAGATGCGCAAACGGGCTTCGCACATAGTTAAACCCGGCCGGGCTTTGGCGGCGCTGCTTGCGCTGTGCGCGCTCGCCGCTTCATGCTCGCGCGCGCCCAAGCCGGACCCCGCAGCCCGCGGCGCCAACCTCCCCTCCCGCATCGTTTCCCTTTCCCCCGGAGCCACCGAAATCATGTTCGCGCTCGGACTCGATTCAGAGATCGCCGGAGTCACAAACTACTGCAACTATCCCCCGGAAGCGGCGGCCAAACCCCGCGTCGGCGGCCTATACGACCTTAACTTCGAGGCGCTGATCAGCCTCAATCCTGACCTTGTGATTCTCACCCCCGCGACATCCGACATCGCAAAAGAGCTGGACAGGATGGGATACCGAACGCTCATCACGCCCAATGACACGTTCAACGATGTGGTCGCATCGGTGATATCGATAGGCGCTGCGGTAGGAAGGACGGAAGAGGCCGCAGCTCTGGCGGACAAAATGACATCCGCCCTCGAAGACGCCCGCGCCGCGTCCGCCTCAAAAAAACCGGTGTCGGTGATGGTGGTGGTAGACCGCGCTCCCGGCTCCCTTCAAGGCCTGTACGTCGCCGGCAAAGGCTCCTACTTCACCGAACTGCTCGACGCTTCCGGCGGCAAGAATATCTTCGACGATTCTTCCATCTACTACCCGCAGCCTTCGCTCGAAGAAATAATCTCCCGCAACCCGGCCTTGATAATCGAGACGCGGCTCGGAGAAAATCTATCAGAGGCGGACATCCGGCGCATCGTTTCCGACTGGAAGGCGCTGGGAGACGTCGACGCGGTGAAAAACAACCGCATCCTTATCTGGACGGAAGATTACGTTGCGCGGCCCGGGCCTAGGCTGGTTCTGCTGTTGGACAAATTCAGGCGGGCGGTCGATGATGCCCGCTGATAACTGCCCCATATATTCAGTCCGCTCCCTCAGCTATGAGATCGGGGATAAACGCGTCCTCGACTCAGTGAGCATGGACGCGAAGCCCGGCGAGTTCATCGCCGTGGTCGGCCCCAACGGAGCCGGGAAATCCACCCTGCTGCGGCATCTGGTAAGAGTCATCATGCCGCCGAAGGGCGCGGTGTTGCTTTACGACAAATGCGTCACGACTCTGCGCCAGAGGGAGATCGCCGCGGGCGTCGGCTATGTCCCCCAGAGCAGCCCGGTCTATCTGCCTTTCACCGCCCTCCAGTTCGTCCTGATGGGCAGATATCCGAGGATGAACCCGCTCGTGCGGCCGGACGACAGGGAGGCCGCGCGCGCGCTTGAAATCCTGAACGACGTCGGCATGGCGGATTTCGCCGACCGCCGAGTGGACATGATGAGCGGCGGAGAACGCCAGAAGATTTTTATCGCCGCCGCGCTCGCTCAGGAGCCTAGCGTCCTGCTCCTCGACGAACCGACAACCTACCTCGACCCCAAACATCAGCGCGACATCCAGCGCATACTCCAATCCCTGCACCGGGAGCGCGGAACCTCAGTCGTTGCCGTCACACACGACATTAATTTCGCCGCGCGGTTCAGCGACAGGATAGTGGCTATGAAGAAAGGCGCGGCTGTTTACGACGGCCCTCCGGACGGCCTCATGCGGAAACCCCGCCTCGAAGAGCTTTTCGACACCGAGTTCGACTACGCGCGCGGCGACGGCGAGGACGGCGTGTTCGCTTTTCCCCGGAGGAGCCTATGACCGCCCGGACGCGCAAGCCCGCGACGCGGGCGTTCGCGGCTCTGATACTGCTAGCCGCAGTCGTCGCGGTCGCCGCGCCCCTAGTCGGCAGCTCGAACGTCTCATTTTCCGACATAGCGGGCATATTCGACGCCGAGCCGCCCACCGCCGCGGAGAGGATATTCTGGCAGGTGCGCGCGCCCCGCGTCATCCTCGCGTTCATCGCCGGGGCCACGCTCGCCCTCTGCGGACTGTCCTTTCAGGCGGTGTTCCGCAACCCGCTGGCTTCCCCGTTCACGCTCGGAGTGTCCGGCGGCGCGGCATTCGGAGCTGTGCTAGCCATCAAGCTCGGACTCGCGTTCTCCATCCCCGGCGTTTCAGTCACACAGATATTCGCCTTCGGCGGCGCCCTCGCATCCATCTTCCTCGTTTACGGCATCGCCCGCGCAAGAAAAGGCTTCACGATGGCCACCATGCTTCTCACCGGCGTTGCCGTCAGCTTCTTCTTCTCCGCCCTCATCATGTTCATCCAGTTCTTCGCCGACTACGCGCATTCATTCTCGATGGTCCGCTGGATGATGGGGAGCCTGTCTATCGTCGGCTATAAACAGGTGGCGCAGGCAGCCGTCCTGTCAGCGGCGGGCGGCGCGGCGATATTTCTGCGCCGCAGCGAGATGAACCTGCTCACCGCCGGTGACGAGATAGCGCGGGGCCGGGGCGTTGATGTGGACCGCTCGCGCGCAGCCATATTCTTCGCCGTCTCGCTGGCCACCGGCGGGGTGGTCGCCATCTGCGGCCCAATCGGTTTCGTCGGCCTGATGATCCCGCACATAATGCGCCTCATAGTCGGCCCCGACCACTTCGACCTCGCTCCCGCATGCATCCTCGGCGGCGGCATCTTCCTTGTCCTGTGCGACACCTTCGCCCGCACCGCCATCTCCCCGTTCGAAATCCCCATCGGCGTAATCACCGCCATGCTCGGCGGCCCTTTCTTCATCTGGCTTCTCTTCCGCCATCCGAACTGACTTTCAATCAATAAGAACAAAACTTCATCTTTGAGCGTTTTTTAAGTAGAATGTTCGCGTGGCGCGGCGCCCGTAACAGAAACCGCCGCCCGCAAAGGAGACATCATGAAAAAATCAGCCGCTATGTTCGCCCTCTGCGCGCTCCTGCTCGCGGCCTCGGCCGCCCGCGCCGACCTCATGGGATTTAACTTCCTCGACATCATCCCGGAACCGCATATCTCCGCCATGCTCGGCAAACCGGTCCCCGTTTCGTCGTTCGCGCTATCCGGAGCCGCCACGGCGGCGGACGCGCCTCTCGACCGCGCCCTCAAGGACGCCTTCGGAAAAGACTTCCTTGAAAAAACCGCCTCCGGCCCCGGCGTCCTTTCGATCTCATTCGCTCCCGCTTCCGCTTTCGCAGACGCCGACTGCGCAAAACTCAAATGCGACCGCGCCATCCTCTCCTCCAACATCGAATCGTACGCGCTCAAGATAGAAGCCTCCGGCGACGGCTCCGCTCTCGCCTCCATCTTCTCCGACCACAGCCGGGGCAGGTTCTACGCCGTCAAAACCATCAAGAAACTCATCGCCAAATACGACGGCCGCCGCATCGACCAGACTATCATCTTCGACTACCCCATACTTGAAGTCCGCGGCGTCCTCGAAGGATATTACGGCGCTCCGTGGGCGCCGGCGGACACGCTCCGCACGCTCGACTGGATGGGCGACCAGAAAATGAACATCTTCCTCTACGCTCCCAAAGACGACCCGAAAAACCGCAGCGACTGGCGCAGCCCCTACACCGAAAAAGAACTGAAACGCTTTCAGGCTTTCAATGATGTGAGCATCCTTAACAACATCCAGTTCTGCTGGGAAATAAGCCCCGGCGTCTCCATCACATACTCCTCCGAGCAGCACTTTCAGGACCTCATCGCCAAGTTCCACGCCGTGGCCGACATCGGCGTCAAATGCTTCGTTCTCGCCTTTGACGACACCGGAAAAGCCCTCTCGAAAGAAGAAGACAAAGCCCGGTATAAAAATATCGGCGAGGCTCAGGCCGATATCACCAACCGCGCTTACGAATCCGTCATCAAACGCGTCCCCGACGCAAAATTCAGCTTCGTCCCCGTCGAATACTGGAACGAAAACGTCACCGAGGAATACAGCGGAACCGTCGGAGACATCCTTCATCCCGACATCATCTACGGATGGACGGGCAACGAGATATGCAGTTGGTCCGTGAATAAAACGGACGCCGATTTCGTGGCCGGATACATCAACCGCAAACCGCTGCTTGGCGACAACGTGCCGGTGGTGGACACCTTCATGGCGATAAAAGGCCCCATCTCCCTCGGCCCGTTCCAGCGGCGCGCCTCCGACCTCCATCTTTCCATCCTCGGCCTCACCGCCAACGCCATGCCGTGGATGTACAGCTCTTGGGTGAACCTCGCCGCCATCGCAGACTACGCTTGGAATCCCTACGCCTACGACGCTCAGGAATCATGGAAGAAAGCCATCATCGACACCGTCGGCTTGGACGCCTACAGCGCGTTCAAACCTTTCGCCGTCCTCAATCAGGGAACCCTAATCAACCACCACGACTCCCAAGACCTCAGGGCGCTGATCCGCAAATTCTGGAACAACTACCACGCGGGCGACCTGTCCCCCGTCAAAGACGAATTCAAAATGGAGTTTCAGGCCATCGCCGGCATTCAGGAGCCAATTCTCAATAAGGTCAAAAACCAGTTCCTCCTCGAAGAGCTGAAAAGCTGGCTGGGCAAAGCCGCCGCTTACGGCGAGGCGGGCGTTATCGCCATCGAAGTGGCGGATAAAAAACTCAAAGGCTCCATGACAAAGGAAGACTACGACGAGTTCGCCGCCGCCGTCTCCCGCGTAGAAAACAGAAAAGGCGAAATCACCCGCGACGCGCTCAAATCCTTCTTCAAAGAACTGAAAGAAGAACTGAAACCAGAAAACTGACGGAATAGAAGTAGAAAAACAAAAAGAAAACGCAAAGAGAAACTTGTGAAAAAATTTCTCTTTGAATTCCTTCAACGCCCTTTAATGGCCGTCGGGAGAGAATCGCTGACGCGATTCTCTTTCCGCCGCCCTGAAAAATATCAACCCGGATATGCGACATGGCCGAGTTTCTGTTGCCTGTTTGGCGTTTGATTACAGTGTAGTCGGTCTCCTACAGCATTGAGCCTGTTTTTCTGTTCTGATTCATTCAACTTAAACAAGTACGCGGCGATAAAAAAGACTTCTGATAATAGATTGTTTTATTCTCTGGTGTCTCGAGCCATCGCTTCCGCGCACATGGCAAGATATTTGATAAATATTAAGCGACCGGCGGCAAGACAATGAAATGGAGACAACCGACATGAAAACTGCGGAAGCAAGCATAATAGAAAAGGTTGAAAGATGGAAGAAAAAAACTGCCTTGGAGGCCACCGGCTATTCCACAGCAGACAGAACGGATAAAATGTCTGTTATTAAAACCTTAGATAGATTGGCGCCGATGTCTCAAATACCTTCCGGTTTAGGTTTTCTAGATATACAGATATTGAAGTCCATCGGCGCGATTCCAGAGCCGTCCGCGCAGGAAAAGGCGCAAGCGCTTCTATCAAGAATAAAAAGAAACGCCCAATATATGGTGGATTTAGTCAGGCTGGATTTGGCTAGTCAGGAAGACCTCTCTCACATAGCGAAGAATATAGCGCTCGACGCCGAGCAGATAGCGGTCTCAAGCGCGCGCTTTGAAAAAAGAGATGTGTTGACCTTCGCGGGCGCCGCAGACATTGACTAAAAAATGGACGCTTGGGAGCGATTCCCTCATAACGCCGCATTATTTTGGGCGGAAGACAGTTTTCGTTTCCGATATTCGCGTATCCTTTCGCGTTTTTTTCTTTATCAACCCGCATAGCGAAGAAAGTCAACGGCGCTCTTCTCGCGTCTCTTTGACGCACTTGAGAATTATGGTAGAATGTTTAGACATGTAATCTAGCGATTGAGTTGAAGCGACTGGAAGTTTTGTTTTATTTCTGTTTGAAGAAGGACGGCGGCTGTTGAAGTATGTCAGCCGCCGGTATTTGGCATTAATCCATAAAAGATCGCGTTCAAGAAAGCGAATGATATTATGAAAAAGACCACAACTAAAACGCAAAAAGAAAAAGGGTGGGCTGACGATGTAAAAGGAACGCGCAGTCCATTTTTTATGACGAGGACCAGAGCCGCGGTTTTAATTTTAATCGTGCTTGCCACCGCAATAGCGCTCGGATTTCTCGGAGTCAGGAAAGCGGATAAAAGACACCGGGAGACGCTGCTTGTGCAGACTCGGCTGGCGGCAGGCGCAGTTGATATTGAAGCTGTCGCCGGATTGAACGGGACAGCCGCCGATGTCGAATCGCCCGACTATGCCCGCCTGAAAGAACAGATGAAATCCATCCGCACTGCCACGTTGAGATGCCGGTTCGTTTATCTTATGCGTTTGAACGAGGCCGGAGAAATAATGTTTCTTGTGGATTCGGAGCCTGCGGATTCGCCGGATTATTCGCCCCCCGGACAGATTTATACCGAAGCCTCGGTGGGGTTCCTCGGTGTTTTCAAGGATGGCGTTCCTGTCGTGGAAGGCCCGGTTAAAGACAGATGGGGGGCATGGATAAGCGGGCTTGTTCCGCTGGTTGACCCGGAAAGCGGAAAAATCGCGGCTGTGTTCGGCATGGATGTCGAGGCGTTGGAGTGGAAAAGAGAACTGGCGGAAGAGAGCTCCTTCTTTACGGCCGTCTGTCTGGTGGCTCTGGCATTTGTCGCCGCGATGTCCATACTGCAAGCGCAGTCTAACCGGGCAAGCCAGCGAATAGCGGAGTCGAAAAAGAAATATGAAACGCTGTTCGCGGAGATGCTGGACGGGCTTGCCGTTCATGAGATTATCCTAAACGATGCCAGAGAGCCTATAGACTACGCGTTTCTTGCGGTTAATCCCGCGTTCGAGAGGCAGACCGGGCTGAAAGGAACTGACATAATCGGAAAAACTGCGCTTGAAGTTCTGCCCGGACTGGAGCCGATGTGGATTCAAGCTTACGGGCGTGTCGCAATGACTGGCGAACCTACGCATTTCGCCCATTTCTCAGGGGACCTTGGGAGACACTATGAAGTGACCGCGTTCAGAAATGCGCCCGGACAATTCACAACAATTTTTAAGGATATAACAGAAAGCAAGCTTGCCGAAAAAGCGCTTCGCGAGAGCGAGGAACTGCTTAACGCCACTCAGAGAATCAGCAAGGTTGGCGGCTGGGAATGGGATGTGCGCGCTCAAAATATGTCTTGGACAGAAGAAACGCTGCGCATACACGGCATTGATTCGGTAGCCCCCGGGTCGGATTCATCGGAACTCATTAAAAATAGCCTTAAATGTTATCCCTCTGATGCTTCCAAGGCCGTCGAGGCTGCTTTCAAGGCATGCGTCGAGCGTGGAGAGCCTTACGACCTAGAAGTTCCGTTTACCAACGAGAAAGGCCGCGCAATGTGGGTCCGAACCAGCGGTAACGCGGTCTTAGAAAACGGCGAAGTCGTCAAAGTCGTTGGAAACATCATGGACGTTACCGAACTCAAAGCGGCACGAGATTCGCTTCAGGAAAGAGAAAATTTCATCAGGACCGTTCTGGACAATCTCCCTATCGGCATCGCTGTGAACTCCGTGTTTCCTGAGGTGCGATTTGAATATATAAACGATCACTTCGCTAAACACTACAGAATAAAAAAAGAAGACCTGACGTCGCCGGACGCTTTCTGGGAAACCGTGTATCGCGACGATGCTTTCAGGGAAGAAATCAAGAAAAGAGTCATTGAGGATTGCCTGAGCGGAGACCCATCCCGGATGGTTTGGGAAACTATTCCTATCAAACGCGAAGGAGAGGAAACAACATACATTTCCGCAAGAAACGTACAGATTCCCGAACGGAACATGATGATATCAATGGTGTGGGACGTTACCGAGAGAAAGAAGTCGGAGGACGCGTTGCGACACGCCGAAGAGCAGCTTAAGCAGTCGCAGAAGATGGAGGCTATCGGAAGGCTGGCGGGAGGCATAGCGCACGACTTCAACAACATGCTGACGGTTATAAACAATTACGCGGAAATGATGATTGAAGAATTGCCGGACGGCTCTCCACTTAAGGACTCAGCCTGGCAGATATTGAGCGCCGGAACCCGGTCCGCCGAACTGACGAGACAACTGCTGGCGTTCAGCCGCAAACAGCCGCTCGAAATGGAAAACCTGAACCTTAACGGCATAGTGGCGGGCATAGAGCCTATGTTGCGCCGCATAATTGGAGAAGACATCAAGCTTCAGACATGTCTTTCAAACGGGCTTGGCAACGCGATGGCTGATCCTCGACAGATGGAACAGGCGATTCTTAATCTGGCCGTCAACGCGCGCGACGCGATGCCGGGCGGCGGATGCCTTACTATAGAGACGGCAAATGTCGAGCTTGACGATAATTATGCCGAACTTCATCCCGAAGTGGAAACCGGCCCTTACATCATGCTTTCCGTGTCGGACACCGGGAGCGGAATCGCCGAGGCGGACAAAGAGCGCCTGTTCGAGCCGTTTTTCACCACGAAAGAAAAAGGGAAAGGCACCGGGCTGGGATTAGCCACCGTGTACGGCATCGTAAAACAAAGCGGAGGGCACATTTTCGTTTACAGCGAACCGGGGCAAGGCGCCACGTTCTAGATTTATCTCTCCAGAACGGAGCCGACTGATGACGAAGAGAAACCCGCAAAGAAATGCTCCGTCCGCCCCTCCGGCGGCAAAGAACGCGTCCTCGTCGTTGAAGACGAGCCGGGCGTGCTTAAACTGGTCATCAGAGTCCTAGAATCCAGCGGATACTCCGCGATCAGCGCCGCCAGCGCGGACGAAGCTATCAGCATATGCGCCGACTCAGAATATCCGGTGGATCTTCTTGTCACGGATGTCGTCATGCCGGATGTTAACGGACGCGAACTCGCCGAACGCATTCGCAAATTGCGCCCGAACATCAAAGTCTTGTACATGTCCGGATACACGGAAAACGCCATCGTTCATCACGGAATTCTGGATAAAGGCATCAACTTTATATCCAAACCGTTCAATGTCGAGGATTTCACGCGAAAAGTGAGAGATGTTTTAGATGGTTGACGCCTTGTTTCTATATTGATCGAAACTGACAGCGACAACTTTTTCTCGGGAACCCGTTATATCGATACCCTTTTTCTCGCGGCGCGCCCCAATGCACAACTTGGAGGCGGCGCCCGGCGTTGCTTTTTCAGAGAGAGCGAATCCGGTTCAATTGATTTCGCATCGCGTGACGAACATTGGAGGCGGGATGTTCGGAGCGCCGTTCCACAAATAGCATTGCGTATTGATCCCGAAATCGGAGACAGATAGCAGGAGAAGCCTAGCCGGGAGAAACGCCGGAGCGGGTTTGAATTCTTTGAAAGATATTTCTTTCTCTTTTGCTTTTATCGTGAAGTCCAACTGATCGCAGCCTGAGCCGCCTTCGCATCGGACTATGTGTTCGGAAGGTTCAACTATTTCAGCCCTGACCGGAATCCATTCAGGGTCAAGCGCGACGCGGTAAGTGTCGGGAATTATATTTTCGAAATAGAAGAAGCCGGAGCTGTCCGTGAACGCGTAAGCGATATCGCCATCCCCAGTTCCGAGGACTACGCGAAGGTTTTCAGGAGAAACGCCTGCGGATCGCGCGAAGTAGCTGTCGGCTTTCACCGACACGCGCCCGCTGACAGAATAAACAGGAAGCATGGCCATGTCCGCGCGGATGCGGGAGTTGTACGACACTTTGATCGTTCCGACGCTCGCGGGGGACGGCGTCAGTCTGACAGAGTGGGTTTTCGGAGAGACGCGCAGTTCGTATCTGCCCGGAACAAGAGCGGATATCTCATATCGGCCCTCGGAGTCGGTGGTCGCGCGGTCCGTCCCGCAGACGACCTCCAACCCTCTCAATAGCCTCTCGTCCCCGTCTAATACGCCGTTTCCGTTCAGGTCTTCGAATGCCACGCCGTACACCGCTCCATACTTTTTGTACGGAATGCTTATCTTGAAATCTTTCGTGTATTTTAGAAAGAAGAAATTTTCGGCGACGCCTCTGGAATTCAGGGCGTGATACGCAAGATCGATATATGCGTCCGACGCGAGCTTGGAATTAAATCCAAATGAAAAGCGAGTTGTTTTCATAGGTATGGAATCGAACGAGTCCTCGACCGTTCCGCTTCTCCACGACGCCTGAATCGTATTTTTCTTGTTCGGAAAAAGATAAGTCGCGTTGAAAGAAAAAGCTTGTTCGCTGCTGAACGCCGGTATGCCGCTGCCCCTTCCGGAAGTCTTATTGATTTCAGCGGCGATTCTTGTGGATTTGTTTTTGTATCCCGCGCTGAATGCGAACTTGCCATATCCGCCTTTTTCGCCCATGAAGCCGCGAGAGCCCGAGTCGAGGCCGAGCGCCAGATCAAAAGGTTTCATGTTTTTTGAAAAACTCAACTTCAAGAAGTCTTCCGACAGAGGCGTTGAGAGAAGCGCGTTGTCCGGCCTTGCGATATCGCGTCTTCTTCTGTTGACGGAAAATCGAGCGCTAATTCCGCCGGGCGCCGAGCGGGAAAAGCCCGCTGTGAAAGTTTCGTGATCGTATCCGGGACGCGCGGCGTCCATCGGATCAAGAGACAGCGCGCGGAAGCTGGTTCCTTTTCTGTAGTCAGCGGACACGCGCCCGCCAGACCCCATTTTCCATTCACCCCTGAGTCCGACTTCCTTCGTCGGGCCGTTAGACTGAAAATTCCTGTCGCCCGTCTGGCCGAACGCTTTGATTTTCATCTTGCCGTGTCTATACTCGCCCTCGAATCCCGCGACCGAGCCTGAAGCGGATGCTCCGGCTTCATTCTCTATCGTTGTCGCGGCCAACTCTGTTTTAACCAAGATGTTGTCGCCGTCGGAGTAATCGACCGTCAGCGAATCGGCCGTCATGCGGGACACTCCGGGCGACGGGTTTTCATTCCACAGTCTTCCGGCGCCGATTGAGACGCCGCCCGGCGCGCTTCTGTTCCATTTAACGAATCTGACATCGCCAGATCCGCCCCCGGAGCCTATCCGTATCTCGTTCGAGCCGAAATCGCGGGACGCTATCCAACCCTCTCGGAACTCTCTGCTGCGCGTCCGCTTCGAAAACCGCATTTGCTGGTTGCCGAGCGAAAGCTTGGAGTCGCCGTACCTGAACTCATGCGTCTGCCGCTTCACCCTCATGTTTTCGGATTCCGACCTTTGCATTCCGATATCCGTTCTCATCTCGAAATCCCCTTCTTCGAAACCGGGTATCGTAAGTTGGACTGATGTCGAACCGCGCGCGCCGGAACGCATCAAATGTCCCACGGCGAGCTTGACATCTATGCTCTTGTGCTCGACTATCTTTACGCTTTCCGTCTCCCTTGCGATATTGGCGAATAAAGTGGTTTCCGCCACGGGCGAACCGTCTTTGGACAGCTTCAGAGTCAGAGAAGCTCCGTTCACGTCGTCGCCTGAAATGGTCGCGTTGAAAACGCTCTCGACTGTTTCTCCGGGAGCGATATCGATAGACCTCTTTCTGCCGTGCGCCGTAACTCCGGCTCCGGGATGCGCGGACAATTCAAAGGTCTCTGAATCGCCCCCGCAGTTTCTAATTTTCACGGACACTTTGGATATGTTGGCGTTGGCGAAGAGCATCTCTGCCGGCGGCTCGACAAACTCTGCGCACACCGGATTGTCCACAGAAAGTTCCAACCTCGCAGAGACAGAGAGCGCAGGGTTCGAAGAATCTGACAATGTGACGACAATAGGAATAAGCTGACCGGCGGAGACGTTCGCGGCGACCATAAGCGTCGCGGCGAAAGATTCCGAAGAACCGGGGGAGAGGAAAATGCCGGACGGAGCGCCCACGACAGCCGCGCCGTTCCCGGCTTCGAGCGATATCGAGAAGTCGCGCGCGCTGCCCTCGTTCAGTATGGCTGTGAAGCCGACCGTCACGAATTCCAAAGATTTGACTTTTCTTGTCGCGGCGTCCATCGGGGAGACAACAAAGGAGGCTGCCGACGCCGACGCGGCGGCGAGGATTATCAGCAGGAGAGTTGTCGCGGATGTTGTTTTTAGAAGGCGCTTAATCACTGTTTCATCACGCCTTTCCGTTCAGTCCGAAGTCAGGGTGAAGACTAGAACGATGCCGTAGGAGTCGGCGCGGTCGCCCCAACCCGCCAACAGCTTCAAATCGATGTCAACGTAATCAGACCCCGCGCCGGAGGCCGCAGGCTCGTCGTATTGCGTTAGAGCAATATAAGGCTCCGGGCCGTCCACCCGCCAGAGTAAGTCTTCGCATGATTTCTGAGCGAAAACCGAAGTGAATTCCGCCGTGTCCGCCCTTACGGAAAGCGTCCATCCCGCATTTTCGTCGTCCGTTATCAACGCTCGCAAAGCGTAAACGCCGTCCGATGCGCCGGCTTCGACGAAACCCGCGTAAAGGTCTTCTTTCGTCAGCGAGCCGAACGCGACCGATCCGGACTCTAATTCCACCCGGAAGTCCGCCCTGCCTGCGCCGGCGAACATGGCGCAGAGGATTATTGTCATTGTCATGATAAATCGAATTTGATTTGATTTTATCATCTCATTATCCTCTTGGCGCTTCCGGCTTTTCGCCGGTTGTATGAGTGACCGCGGGAGCGCTCGACCCGCATTCCGGTCGTTATTTCCTGTCGATTTCATATCCCGTCAGAGCTGTGGTCGAAATGTTTTTAGAAGTGAAGGAAGTTTGTCCGGCGACAAGCTTCTCCCCGCCGTAATCCATTATCACAAGAGCGACATATTCGTCAGGAGCGAGCCGGGCTTCAATCGGAACGGTCACAATTCTCTCCCGGCCGGGAATGACATATTTTTTTTCGTAAGACACGGCCTCCGTATGTATTGTTTTGCCTGCCAGCGTTCTCACCTCAAGCACGCCGTGCGGAGTCAGAAGAGTGTTGCCAGTGTTGAAGAACCCGATGTTCGCGATAAGCGGAGAATCCTTGAATTCGCTTTGCGCGTCCGGACGAGAGACGGTCAGAGAAGAGAGTTCGCCCCGCGCCGCGATGCCGGATTTTACATTGATGAAAACCCTGACGCCGTATCTCATATTAGTCGTTATCGCCGCCTTGAATCTGCCGTCTTCCGCCGAAGGTTTCTGAGGAGTCGGCATTCCTTCCACCATGATGAAAGTCCAATAAAGCCCGGAAGCGTCTTGAGGAACGGAGAAGGAAAATCTTGCTTCCGCTTTTTCCCCGGCGGGAACGTTGAATTGAGATTGGCTCAGAGTTATCCAGCCTCCGCATGAGCGGTCGACTTCGCCCGATTCACGGTAAACGTCTTTCCCTGATGGTTGTTTGTCCCAGTCCTGAATGTAGACGCGGCCCATCTGAAGCTCATCGCTCCCTGTGTTGTCTATAACAATCGACGTGGTGTATGACGCGCCCGGCGCGGCGTTCAGTTCGATCTTCATTGGCAACACGGAAAACGCCGTCAAGGGAGCCGCGTTCAGAGCGGCAAACATGATTGCCGCTATCGCCGCGCCAGCCGCTTTTTTTAGATTGTTCATCAGTCTCATCTCGTTATCCTCTCATTTCTTCTCGCGCTGTCCGAGCCTCGCGCTTCAAGCATCGGGCCGGGGCGTCTTCGTTGTTGGGAGATAGATTGTTTAATCCCCCGGTTCATTCCGCGTGTCAATCAGTGGTCGCGGTGAAAGTCAGATTGGCAGTATAGGTTCCGGCCACATCCTGCGCCGGGTTGAGCGCCAGTTTATAACGGACGGCGTCCAACATTATTCCCACGCCCGGCACGCCGAGGCCTGTTCCGTATGGAATAATCTCGACTGGAAGCGTCGCGTCGCCCGCGTCTAAGTTGAAGTAACTTACGCCTGAGTCTATGCTTATGCCGAGGTCGCCGAGAGACTTCGTTGCGTTTCCTGTTCCGCCGAAGTAATCCCCCACGGAAGTCGATGACACTTGTAATCTCCAGCTTTCAGTAGCGTCGACCGACATAACGCCTGTCGTGATCCATTCCACTTCTCCGGCTGCCAAATCCGAGAAAGAGACATCGGCCAGAACCGGGGTCTCTACATCGCCGGATTCGATATTGATCAAAATCATGTTCCTTATCCTGAAACTTATGTCCGCAGTCTGGTCGTCCGTCGCGGCGACGGCGGCGAGCGGGCCTAGCATCAGTCCCGCCGCGATTGCTATCAACATTTTTTTCAGTTTCATTTCACTATCCTCCGGATTCATTCCCTTCTTGTCGTCCCTGATTCCTAATTCATATTTTTAGAATCTTCGGGATCGACGTCCGGGAGGGCAGTCTGTTTCGCGCAGCCCGCCCGGGGGTTTAAGGAAGAGGGAAGCAATTTTCCCTCTTCCTTTTAACTCGCCGCCATCAGTTTGTGATCGCAGTGAAAGTCAGATTCGCCGTGTAGGTTCCCGCAACATCGAGAGTCGCGTCCAAAGCAAGCTTGTATTGAATGGCGTCTAACGTTATTCCGACGCCCGGCACGCCGAGGCCTACGCCTGAAGCGATCAGTTCGACGGGGGATGTTGCGTCAACGGCGCTCAAGTTCACGTAGTTGGAACCTGAGTCTACGCTAATGGCTAGATCGCTAAGCGCTTTTGTCGCGTTACCCGTGCCGCCGAAGTAGTCGGCCACGGATGTCGAGGCCACTTCGAGTTTCCAGTCCTCCGTGGCGTCCACGGAAAGAACGCCGGTCGTGATCCATTCCACTTCTCCGGTAGTCAGGTCCGCGAAAGAAACATCCGCAAGAGTAGGAACCGCAACATCTCCCGAATCGATGTTTAGAACGATCATGTTCTGAATATTGAAACTGATATCCGCCGTCTGGTCGTCTGCCGCCGCAAAGGCGGCGAGCGGGCTAATCATCAGTCCCGCGACGATTGATAAGAATACTTTTTTCATTTTCACTTGTCTTTCCTCCGTTAAGTTTTCCGACCGCTAGGACGGCCGAGTTTTTTTTCGGAACGCTTTCGCGTTCTCCGTGGATTGCCGCTTCCGAGTTAGAGGCCATTTGTTCGCGCCGCCTCTACGGAAATCGGCTTCGATCCGTTTGCGCGGACCGCTTGGAATCTTTCCTGATTCCGTTGCGGCGCTCTGCGGTCATCTGCGCCGTTTGTCTATTTATCTCCTCCCTTCGTTTTTTCTCGTCTCGTTTTCTCTCGCGCTAAGGATTAGTGCAAAGAACTTGCCAAAGCCCCGGACATTCGCCGCTGAATCGCAATATTCGCTTTGTATGTGCCATTTATTTTGTCTCCGCTTTTGGTCACAAAAATATCGAGCGGCATTAGAGTAACCCGCGAAAAACAATGTAAAACCGCAGTTACATCCATCCCGGTTCTTCGTTCTAAACCGAGCTGACACACAACTGCGCGGCCCTGCCATCAGTTCAGAACGAGTCTATTCGGAAGTTATTTCAAACACATTCCGATTATCAATATGTGAAAATCGACAAACTCAGATAAGTATGGTATATAATTGTCACTATATTATCTGACCAATGGCGCGATTGTGGTTTCTGAAGGGACACTCTAGTTTTCCGGGCAAAGGAGCGATTGAGATGTTAAAAACAAAGGCTCGCGGAGTCTTTTTAGCGTTGATAGCTTGCGCGTGTATTTCGCTGCCGGCGGGAGCGAGCGAGCCGGGAAACTTGAGAGTGGGCCTGTATGAAAACAAGCCGAAGATATTCACTGAAGACGACGGGGCCGCCGCAGGCATCTTTGTGGACATCCTGAGAGAAATTGCGAAAGAAGAGGGTTGGAAGCTGCAATATGTAAAATGCGAGTGGCAGGAATGTCTCCGCGCTCTTGAAGAAGGCCGGATCGACCTGATGCCGGATGTCGCTTATTCAGAAGAGAGGGCGTTGTTGTACGATTTCAACAAAACCCCCGTCTTAGAAAGCTGGTCGCAGGTATATTCGAAACCGGAATCCAAAATTGAAAGATTGTCGGATTTGAACGGGAAGCGGATAGCATTGCTTGACGGCTCGATACAACAAAAAGTATTTCAACAGTTAGTCGCCGGGTTTGAATGTGACGTGACGATAGTTTCAGCGGATTCGCTCGCCGCAGCTTTTTCTGCGGTCAGAGAAGGACGCGCCGACGCCGCGGTGGCAAACCATTATTTCGGCGATTACATTTATAAAGATTACAACCTTGCGAAAACAGCCATCGTATTCAACATAGCGACGCTGTATTTTGCGGCTGCAAAAGGGAGAGGCTCCGAATATCTTCAAGCGATAGACCGCTGCTTGGACGCTTGGAAATATGAGTCCGGCTCCCCATACTATCGCGCGATCAGCCGTTGGATGGAAAAGAAGCCGGATCAAGCAATGGCAAGATATATGCCATTGACGCTTGGGATTATCTCGGCTCTTCTCGCGCTGGCTGGGACGGCGATTCTGTTTTTGCGACGACAGGTGGCCGCGAGAACCGCGCGCCTGACGAAAGCCGGCAATGAGTTGACTCAAAGCGAGGAGCGCTTCAAAATTCTTTTTCAGGAATCACCGGTTTCAATCTTCATACACGACAAAGAGACAGGCGAGTTGCTTGACGCCAACAAAACCGCCTATGTCGCATACGGATTTTCGTCTCTTGATGAACTGAAAGCAAACTCATTCTGGGATGAGCCGCCGTATTCGTTGGAAAACGCGCTGAAACTGATACGAAAAGCGGCGCAGGAAGGCCCGCAAAGTTTCGAATGGATGAGTAGAAAAGTGTCTGGAGAGGTTTTCTGGGAAAAGGTGCAATTGAAGCCTATTGTCGTCGACGGAGCTGAGCGGGTTCTTGCCACTTGCGTTGACATCACCGAGAGAAAAAGGATGGAAGAGGCGCTTCGGGACAGCGAGGAGGCGCATCGCCGGTTGTTCGAAACGATGTCTCAGGGAATTGTCTATCAAGCGGCGGACGGGGCCATTATATCGGCGAATCCCGCAGCAGAACGGATTCTCGGATTGACTTCAGACCAGATGAAGGGAAGAACGTCGATGGATCCCCGCTGGAAAATGATAGAGCCGGACGGGGAGCCGGTTCCCGGCGCAGAGCATCCCGCGATGGAGGCGCTTCGGACGGGGAAAAAAATAGGCCCTGTCATAAGAGGCATTTTTCATCCGGAAATGAACGAATACGTGTGGTTGTCCATCACGGCTACGCCCCAATTCAACGAAGGGGAAACAACCTCTTTTCAGGTTTACTCCACTTTCGAGGATATAACCGAGAAAAAGCGCGCGGAAGACGACAAGACTAAGCTGCAGGAGCAATTGACCCAATCGCAAAAGATGGAGTCAATCGGAAGACTTGCAGGCGGCGTAGCCCACGATTTCAACAATATGTTGAGCGTAATAATCGGGAACTCGGAACTGGCCATGCTCGACCTGCCGGAGGATTCGCCTCTGAAACTAAATTTTCACGAGATACTTCAGGCGTCTCAAAGGTCCGCAAACCTCACCCGGCAGCTTTTGGCTTTCGCTAGGAGGCAGACAGCGGAGCCTGTTATTCTGGACATTAATGAAACAGTAGAGAATATGCTTAAAATGCTCAGGACTCTCATCGGCGAAGACATCGACCTTGTCTGGAAACCGGGCCGCAGTTTGTGGAAGACGAAGATAGACCCGGTACAGATCGACCAGATATTAGCCAACCTCTGCGTGAACGCTAGAGACGCGATATCAGGAACTGGAAAGATAATGGTTGAAACGGAAAACATTATTGTCGACGAGGCATACTGTGAAAGCAAGCCGGAAGCCGCTCCGGGAGAGTATGTGATGCTGGTGGTTAGCGACGACGGGTGCGGGATGGACGCCGAAACGCGCGAAAAAATATTCGAGCCGTTTTTCACAACAAAGGAAACAGGAAAAGGAACCGGCTTAGGGCTGGCGACGGTTTATGGAATAGTAAGGCAGAATGAAGGTTTCATAAATATCTACAGCGAGCCGGGAAAAGGAACCGTGTGCAAAGTATGTTTGCCCAAGTCAAAGGTCGACAACGAGCGGGAATCGACACAGCCGGAGCGCCGCCCCGTGCCTACTGGAGAAGAAACAATCCTGATTGTCGAAGACGAGCCGGCCATACTGAAACTTGGCAAGAGAATCCTCGAAACTCTCGGCTATACGGTTATACCGGCTGAAACCCCTACGGAAGCCATAACCAAAACAGAGAATTATGAAGACGCTATTCATTTGCTTCTCACAGACGTTATCATGCCAGAAATGAACGGGCGCGAACTCGCGGAGAAAATCGCGTCTCTCAAACCCGGCTTGATCGCGCTGTTCATGTCCGGCTACACCGCAAACGTGATAGCTCATCACGGCGTTCTGGAAGAAGGAGTCAGATTCGTCCAGAAACCATTCACTGTGGAAAGCTTAGCCAGAAAAGTGCGGCAGTCTCTAGACGATTAACGCGCTTTTTCGTTTTTTCATACGCGCACAGTTCCGAAATAATGCCACTTAGCATTCAACCAGAAATGGTTTTGTCATAATAAAAAAAGGGCGGATTCTCTGCAACCCGCCAAGATGGCGTTAGACGCCAAGAGGAAATGAGGATAAGAGGCGTTTTCAACCGCTGTCGAAAAACGGCGGCGGCCCTGATATTCGTTCCGGTCCTCGGCGCGTCACCGCGTCGCGACTGAGCGCGCGCTTGTGAAAGCGACCAGCAGCATTGCAAGTAGAATCAATCCCAACGGAGCCGACACTACCGCGACAATATCTTTGAGCGCGTTGAAATCAACGCTCGGCGGCTTGGCGGATGCTCCGGCGGCATGCGCTGTTCCTATCACGATTTCATTGAAAAGCGGGGACGCGACAACCGGCGTGACGACCGCATAAGCGGCAAGCGCAATGAACGGTATCATCGTTATCATTATAAGTCTCCGGACTCTCCGGTTCCTTGTGATTGTCTTGAGCGAATGTCTTCTGTGCTTCCTTTTTCGCGACATGTTTCTTTCGTTGCATGTGACTGCCTTGCATTTCAGCGTCCACGATTCGGTTGTCCTGATCATATTCATTCCCTCGACATCGTTTGTTTTCAACACCGTCGTAAAACGCAATAATCGTGCCAATGGCTATCCGAACGGCAAATGAATTTTGAGGCGCGCCAATTATCATTGATAATTCTCGGTTTTTTATTTTTCAGGCTGAAAAGCGCAAAGTTTTCTTCAGAGCGACGAAAGTCAAAATAACGGCGCTCTTGTCGCTACATGTAAATGAAGGAATACATCGGCGCGTCGCATTTTCTGCAAATCCGGTCAGGATTCGACGGTTCTATCGACGAATCCGGATTCGCGCTTGTTTTGATTAGACTTATTATTAGATGATTCATCCCGCCATCTGTGTGACAAAGCTTTTTCCTTTGCGTATGATGCTATTTATACTTATTACTAATGGGTGGTTTCATCTAACAAAACGTGTAGGTAATAGTATTCATAGCGCGACACAACAATATTTCGAAGCGGCTATCGGCTGCTTAAGGCATGGTTTATCGCGGCGCCGAGTTCAGAGATTGTGAATGGCTTCTGGACAAATCCTACCGCGCCCTCTTTCATAATCGCTCCGGCTTGCCCGTTCACGCTGTACCCTGAAGCGAGAATTACTTTAACGTCCGGGTTGAGCGCTTTCAGTTCCCTGAACACATCCGCTCCGTCCATTCCGGGCATTATGATGTCCAGAACGACAAGGTCGATCTGGGTTTTCAGCCGTTTGAAGGCTTTGACGGCGTCCGGGCCGTTTGAAGCGGCGACAACGTCAAACCCGAATTTCCGGAGTATTCTTTCGGCGACGCTCAGCGCCGGCTTCTCGTCGTCCACCACCATGATCGTTCCTGTTCTTTGAAAAAGATGTTCATCTTCTTTGAGTTGCGTTTCGGCGGTTTCGGACTCGTCGACGGGAAGATAGACGCTGAATGAGGTTCCTACTCCCACTTCGGAAGCCACCTCAATGAATCCGCCGTGATTCTTTACGATGCCGTATGTTATGGCAAGCCCAAGCCCGGTTCCTTTATCGCGCGGCTTTGTGGTAAAGAACGGTTCGAATATTCTTTCCGTCACTTCGGGGGGCATTCCCGTGCCGGTGTCCGAAACCTTTATGACGCAGTATCTGCCGGGAGATGTTTCAACGGTAATCCCCGCCGCTTCGTCTATGTCTCTTTCGCCGAGTTCGATGACGATGTGTCCGCCGTCCGGCATGGCAGCCGCAGCGTTGTTGCATATATTAAGAAGGGCTTGATGCATCTGGTTGACGTCCATCATAACGACGCTGTCTTTGACCTCAAATCTGGCGAGCACGCTAATCTTTTTCGGGATGCTCCTTTTTAGAAGTTTTGCGACATCCTCAACGACCGTTTTGACGGAAAGCGGCTGAGGATTAATTTTTTCCCTTCGGGCAAATGTGAGCAGTTTCATCGTGAGTTCCCGCGCGCGGACGGAAGCCGTCATAATCTCTTTAAATTCGAGCCGGCCGGGGTCGCTTTCCTTCAAATCCTCCAGCGCGAGTTGAGCGTTGCCCATGATGATGGCGAGCTGGTTGTTAAAATCGTGCGCCATGCCTCCGGCCATCTGGCCGATGGACTCCATCTTTTGAGAAAAAAACAGTTGTTCCCTGAACGAGTCTCTTTCGCTCTCCACCTTGTGCCGTTCGATAATGCTCGCGATTATGTCCGCGAACAATTGGAGTATTCTTTCCGTTTTTTCCGATTGTTTTGTGCCTGCCTTCACATAGAGATTTAGAACTCCGAGAGTTTTTCTGCCCGACATCACCGGGACGCAGTAATGACCGTGGTCCGCAGAGCCGGGAGGCAGTTCCTTGTGATATTCGTTCAGATTTGAAACGAACTGAATGGCGCCGGTCTGCGCGGCGCGACCGCAAAAACAATTTCCGAATTCCACGACTCCGCACATCTGCTTAACCGCAGGGTCCATCCCGACGTCGGCGACCATCGTCAGCGTCGATTTTCCCGCGTCCGCGAGGAAAACCGCGCCCGCCGGCTCGACTCCGAGCCAGTCCACGGAGACTATTTCGTGAAGAGCGTACTTGAGAGCTTTTTCGAGCGGAACTCCCATCAACTGTATCTGCAGGATAGCGTTTATCACCGTCTGCACCCGGTACTGTTCCTCCACCCCCTGCCGGGCGTTCTTCAGTTCGGTTATATCCTCGCCTATCGACTGAAAAGCCGTGATTCCGCCGTCGGCGTCGAACATCTCCGCAGTGTCCGTCCACCTCTGCCAAGACACTGTTCCGTCGGGCCTTGCGACCTCATGTTCGTAAGTGAGCGTGGGGTTGTCCTTGCTCATCGAAGCGATTTTTCTAAAAACAACCTCCCTCCCGGCTTCAGGGATGAAGTCGATGAAGCGTTTGCCGACAAGGTTCTGCGGTTCAAGTCCGAAAAATCGGCAATAGGCCTCGTTCACGAAAGTGAGCGTAGTGTCCGGCAGCCATCTGCACATCATAAATGTGGAGTTCTCAACAAGCAGCCTGTACTTTTCCTTGCTCTCATGCAGAGCCTTCTCGGCCTCGATACGGTTCGTGATGTCCAGATGAGTTCCAACGACCCGAATGGGATTTCCGCTCTCGTCTCTTTCCACTACACAGCCCCGGTCGTACACGAATATCCATCTGCCTGATTTGTGCCGCGCCCTGTGCACGACCTCGTAGATCGGCGTTTTGCCAGCTATGTGTTCGGCGAGCTTTTCGTTCACCATTTCCATGTCGTCCGGGTGGGTCAGCCTGCTCCAAGTTTCAGTGTTGGACTCAAGTTCCTCAAGCTTGTAGCCGAGCAGTTTCGCCCAAAGGTCGTTGAACTTCACTTCGTTGGTTCGGATATTCCAGTCCCATGTGCCGAGGCCCGCCCCTTCTATGGCAAGTTGCAACTGTTGCCGGCTCTCAACAAGTGAATCGCTCGCTTTTTTCCTGTCCAAAGCGCCTTTTATTATGGCGGAAGCCATGATAATAGCTGAAAAATCGTCGTCGTCCCACTCGCGGCGGCCTCTATGGTCGCCTACCCCTAACGCTCCGGTCAAAGCGTCTCCGGTGAACATCGGCATCAGCGCGAAAGCCTTCATGCCCACCTCGCGGACCAGCCTGTTTTCACCTGCCGCATCTTCGGGGATGTCCGACGAGAATTTTACATCGACAAGCTCTCCGTTCCTAAGCCGGTTTATCGTCCATTTGCAGTCATCCAGAGAAATCGCTCGCACAGTTTTCCGGATCGGCGCCAAATCTCCGCCTACCCATTCATGAGTGACGCTGGGGGAAACGCCGTCAAACGTTCTAACAACGAACATCCTGCTTACTCCCAAGAATTCTCCTATGTCGGAAAGCGCGGCGTTAACAGCCTCATCTGTGTCCATGACTCCGAGAAATCTTGCCGAGAGCATTGAAAGGGTCTGTTCGAGGCGCATACGGCGCGCGAGCGTCCTTTCCGCCGCTTTTCTTCTGGAAATATCCCGAGCAGAAGACAGGGCCGCTCCGCGCCCGCCATATTGAATCATGCGGGTGTTCACTTCCATCGGAGCTTTCTGGCCGTTCTTGGTTGTTAAATAAGTTTCGTAGACTCTTCCTTCCCGTTCATCTTCCTGTCGCGAAAAAAGCTCCTCGATTCCGACTCCGAAGATTTCTTCCATGGACGATCCAAGAAGCTCCTCTCTAGCGTATCCCAGTTTTCGGCAAGCTGAGTCGTTCGCTTCAAGCGCGCGCCCGGTCAAGTCATGTATGAAAATCGGGTCGCCCGAACTGTTAAACAGCGTCTGGTATTTCTCAATGCTTTCGGCGAGCGCGCGCCTTGTGAGGGTGTCTTTGAGCGCCACTCCCAGACTCGCGGCTATCTGTTCAAGAAATTCCATCATGTCTTCAGATATCTTGTTTTCTCTTCTGTCGCACATCTGAAGAAGTCCGATAGTTTCATCTCCTGACCGGAGAGGGACAAGCGCTAGGGTGCGATATCCTTCTTCCAAGCATCTGCTTCTGAGTCGCATTCCTTCACCGAGCGCGGCCAGAGCATGAGCGCAATCCGCAGTTTTCCCCGCCCTGAAGCTTCCCGCTGGCGTGAAAAACCTTGAGTCCAACCCTGCGGCTCCCGAAATGACTTTTCCGCAAACGCATTCCAGAATCGGGTTTCCCGCCTCGTCCCTCACAGAAAACCCGTTCTCATCCCTTGCTATGAGGCTGTTTTGAGTGAATATGAAATCTTCCGAGAAACCATCGTGAACAAGATATGGAAAATCTTCTCCACCGCGCATCCTTACAGCCGCCGATTCTATGCCGAAATGTTCTTTCAACATGAACAGTATCTTTTTAACGGCCGCGACGCCGTCTTCGGAGACCCGGTTCAGTTCGTAAAGTATCTTTGAAAATATTGATATTCTGTCCCAAGCCTGCTTTCTATCGGTCACATCCCTGATGGAAGCCAGAAAAGCGAAACTGTTTTCCCACTCGACAGGCTCGAACTTCATTTCCACGCGCCTTACGGAGCCGTCCGGGCGGCGGATATCCGCCATACGAGGCTCCATGTTGTCCGAAATCTCATCTATCGCGCTGTTGATAAGTTCATCATGGGTTCTGCCGAACAAAGCCATCGCCGCCGGGTTAGCGAATTTCACCACTCCATTCTGGTCCAGCGCAAGCATGGCGTCTGAGTTACGGATTATCAGGTTTCTGAAACGGGCCTCGCTCACTTGGAGATCCATTTTGCTGCGTATCAATTCCCACCGCAATTTCTGACGTTCGATTGATCTGAGAATCGCTCCTGACAGAAACTCCGGAGTCAGGTTTTCGATAGAAAGACAGTCCTGCGCCCCGCTCTTAATGGCTTTCGCCGCGAGTTCCGCGTCGCACTCGGCAGAAAGCGCTATCACAGTCAACGACGGATCCCTTTCTATTAACTCCCTTATCCCTTCCAAACCTTCTTCCATCGCGTCCAAAACAAGAAGCGCGGCGTCAAATTTCGATTCCACCGTCATCTTCGCCGCCTCGCCCGCGGAACTGACGGTTTCCAAATTAAACAACTCGGCTTTTACCGCTCCTTCAAGCATATCAACCACTCGTTCGGCTAAACCCGATCCGTTGTCCGCCAGCAATATCTTCGACGCCCCGTTCTCCATCATATCCCTCCGCGCCCCTAGTTTTCAGATGACGATTCTATTTGAATCCGACCATGCCATTGTCGTCTTTATGCGCTTTCTCAACACCGGATTGCTCTACACATTTTACACTGAGAGCCGCCGTAAATATTGTCTGTTGTGAAAATCATCATTCCGGACGACCTTTTACGTTTTTTAACCTGATTGATGCTCCGCATCTTCATATCCCTTATAGTTTTGATTCACACAAAAAACGACAAATCTTATGCCAAATGCATACATCGCGACGCTGAATTTGAAAAGCGTTATTTTAATCTTGATATTATTTTTCGTAACGAGAACACACATATTCTATAATCAACAAATCGTGTATGATTCTAGTTACAGTGTAAACAGACTACGCCTGTAATCCCGCTGATGAAAAAAAGTAATCGTGTCCATGCGATTTTACACATCCGCGAGAATTCCCGCTGAAAAGAAAAAATAAATATGGCTTATTTCAAATCGTTTTTTCTATCGGTTGCGCGCAAACAGCGAATGGCACGCGGATTGCATTATTGTTGCGTGCGTATCTTTATGCAAAGCCATGAATTTCAACAAAAGGACACCGCCGAACATGCCCGCTCGCAACGCAAGTAGACATGAAGAACTGACAATAGCAGCTTCGAGAGTAATAGCCCCGGAAATTATGGAAGTCCTGACTAAGGACTGGGAGCTTGCCGCATGCGAAAACAGCATATTTGAAAATCGCGAGGACGAATCTTCCCCTGCTTCGCTTGCGGTCGACAGAGATTACGGTCGAATTCTCTCGGATATCGACAGGTCTCTAAAAGATATCGAAAAGCTCTTGTTAAACAGACGGCGGGAAACTGTGCCCGCGCTGTCAAAAGATTCTTAACGGAGGATGCCATGGGAGACATAGCCGATTTCTACAAAGAGAATCTGGAGAAGATGGAGAACGCGATCAATCTGCTTGAGAAGTACGCGGCCGCCGGAGATTTGACTCCCGGACAGCATGCCGTGAAGAAGACGCTAAGAGAAAAAGCGGCTCGGTTTAAGATGATGTTGGAAGCTTATGAAAACCGCTCCTGCGAAAATAACGAACCGGATATCTACAGGTGGAAAGAATTCTGCGGAGCGGCAGGGAGCAGATAAAGATGACCGACTACCTGCACATACCAGCCGCCGTCCACGTTCACACAGCGAGGAGCGGAGGAGCGATGACCGCCAAACAAATCGGTTTCGCGGCGCGCGAGCGCGAGGTCAAAGCCGTCATATTGACGGACAAACTTCGCGCGGACTGGCATGTGGGAGTAAATCCTTTTGAGGGAATCCTGAAGGTGAAAGTTCACGGCGAGCATGTGTCTCCCAGCGAAATCGAAGCATACGTCGAGGATGTGAACGCGGCGGACGCAAAGTTCGACGATGTGCTTATCATGCCGGGATTCGAAGTGGCTCCGTCATTCAAGTGGTCCGGCTCCCCCGCTAGGGGAGACCTCAAGCTGTATGATTGGAACAAAGAGCTGTTGGCGTTCGGGATGAAGGAGCCGCAGGACTGGGCAGGCATCCCGGCGGCGGCAGGATGGACCGAAAACAGTCTTGCGACGACCTCATGGCCGGAGTTGCTTGCGACTGTGGCGCTGGCGGCGGCGGGCGCGGTTCTATTCCTTAAAAAGAAAAAAAAGGAGATGTGTTTCGGAGCGGGCTGCGGAAGAAGAATAAAAATCGCGCGCGCGACTCGTCCGTACCGCGCTCTCGGCGCGTGCATTTTTGCCGCAGCCGTTCTTTTGTTCGCGGCCTCCTACCCTTTCACACGACAGAATCGCGGCGAAAACCCGGAAGAAGCGGCCGCCGGACAGCGCCAGTCGATAATCAACCACGTGGAAAGCGCGGGAGGAATTATCGCGTGGGCGCACCCTGAAGCGAAATGGGAACTCCGCGTCAGATCGAAAGACGCGCGCGCAAGAGGACTGTTGTCAAAAGCCGCGGCTAACCTGAATTTTACCGCAGTCGCATACGCCGAGCCGCATCAGGAAATGTTGTTGGAAACATCCGGTTTCACAGCGTTCGCGGCGCTGTATGAAGGATATGAAAAAACGGCGCGGCCCGGCGGGCTGTGGGACGCCGCGCTCGCCGATTACTCCGCCGGCGGCAGGGAAAAACCTTTCTGGGCGCTCGGCGAGGTAGACTTCTACGGCAACGAAGCCCGCAAGCGGCTCGATTCCGTTCTTACGGTAGTCCTCGCCGAAAAATTCACAAGCGACTCAGTAATTGCGGCGATGAACACGGGGCGCATGTACGTGACGACCACTGCGGCCGGCGGCTCTCTGCGGATGCCCGAATTCTTCGCCTCCGGCGCGGGGAAAGAGACCGCCGTCTCCGGCGAAACGCTCATATCGGATGGACGCGTTCTCGTTTCCGCCGTTATCGATTCCGTCCCGGCGCGCGGCGCGCAAGTCTCGGCCTCCATCATCAGGAACGGAGAGGTCGCAAAGGTGTTCAGCGGAGCCGCCCCGTTCCGGATAACTTACGAAGCGGAACCCGTTCCGGGCGCGGACGCGGAGTATTTCCGCATCGAAGCTGAAGGCTCTCGCGGGATGAAGCTTATCTCGAATCCGATTTTCATTTCCCGGCAATCCCGGGCTATTCAAAAGGAAGCAAAATAAATGAGCGAAAACATCTCACAACATATAAATGAACAAAAGGCGCGGCTGAAACCGGCAAGGACGTGGATCTACTCCGCGTGCGCGGTCATCCTGTGGACGGTCTTGGTCGCAGGGTCGTTCTCGACTCTCGCGCGACAAAAAAACAACGAGAGACTGCAGACCGCGCTGGCGAGGGCCGAGGAATCATTAAACAAAGACATCGCATACAGGCTATGGGTCAACATGCAGGGAGGCGTTTACGCGCCCGCTTCGGAGATTACTCCGCCGAATCCCAACCTTGCTCATATCCCTGAAAGAGACATTGAGACTCCTTCCGGCAAAAAGCTGACCCTTGTGAATCCGGCATATATGACCCGGCAAGTGTTCAACCTGAGCCATGAAAAATTCGGGACGCGGGCGAAGATAACCAGCTTAAAGCCGCATCATCCGGAAAACGAGCCTGACGCATGGGAAACCGACGCGCTGGTTCGTTTCGCAACCGATCCCTCCGAGTTCTATTCGGTTGAAAACATCGAAGGCAAGCCTCACGTCAGGCTGATCAGACCCATGATTACGGAAGAAAAGTGCATGAAGTGTCACAAAGCAGAGGACGGATACAAAGTCGGAAAGACATTCGGCGCGCTGAGCGTGGCAGCCCCCGTCGTCGAGCGAACCGGCCCGCTGAAGCCTTTTACCGCTTCGCCCGCGTCGCTTCATGCTCTCCTTTGGCTGGTCGGAGTCCTCGGAATTCTAATCTCCTCCCGGCTTCTGCTTCGGCGCATAGAGGAGCGCGACTCCGCTTTCCATGAAATTGAATTGATCGCCGTAGGGCTTGAAAACACCGTGCGGGAAAGAACGCGGGAGCTTTCAGCCGCAAACGAGCGCCTCGAAGAAGAAGCCCGCGCTCAGGCGGCTGTGGAAACTTCGCTTCGCTTCTCAGAAGCCAGACTTCGCGCAATTACCGACGCCGCGAAAGACGCCATCATTATGATAGACGAGCGCGGCGCGGTTTCATTCTGGAACCCGGCGGCGGAATCGATTTTCGGGATGAAAGCCGAAGAAATCCTCGGCAAGGATTTGCACCGCGCGATAGCTCCGGAAAGATACTACAATGCATACGAGGCTGGATTCAAAAAATTCGCGAGCAACGGCGAGGGCGCTGCGGTCGGCAAAACGCTCGAACTCGTCGGCGTCCGCGCGGACGGCTCCGAATTCCCCATCGAACTCTCTCTATCCGCCTTGAAAATCAACGGCGGCTGGGGCGCGGTCGGCATTCTCCGCGACATCTCATCAAGAAAACAGGCTCAGGCGCGCGAACGCGAACATCACAGGTTCATCGAGACTCTGCTCGAAACGATCCCCGCTCCGGTGTTCAGCAAGGATTCCAACGGCGCGTATATTAAATGCAACAAAGCTTTCGAGGAACATCTGGGGATGGCAAAGAAGGATATACTCGGAAAAACCGTGTATGACATATCGCCCGCTGAAAACGCTAGGGTTTACGACGAAGCCGACCGGAGGCTGTTGAAAACGGGAGAGACGCAAGTATACGAATCGCAGGTCGCCAGAAGCGGCGGCAGCGTAAGCGACGTGGTCTTCCATAAAGCGGTATTCAAGACCGAGGACGGGACCCCCGGCGGAATAATAGGCGTCATCCTCGATATCACTGAAAGCAAACGCGGGGAGAGAGCCGTCCGCGAGTCAGAGGCCAAATACAGGGCCTTGATAGAAAGCGTTGACATAGGCGTCGCCCTGTTGAGCATGGACATGGAAGTGGCCGCAGTGAATGGGAAGATGAAAGGCTGGTTTCCGGGCGCAGGGTCTTTCGGCGGAAGATACTGCCACGAAGTGTTCAACTGCGATGTGAGCAAAGACGCCTGCGCGGACTGCCCCGCTGTGAGCGCGGCGTCAGACGGTCTGCCGCATGAGCGCGTGACGAAAAAAACAATCAACGGCCTGCCCACGTTTTTTAAAGTCAAGGCCCTCCCCGTGGGAAACATCGCCGGCGGAGTGTCCGGCATCGTGATGACGGCCGAAGACATGACGCGCCAAATATCAGCGGACGAAGAACGCTCCCTGCTCGCCTCGATTGTCGAAAATTCCGCGGACTCCATTATCGGCGTAAGCATGGATGGAACAATCACAAGCTGGAACGCCGGCGCGGAAAATATCTACGGCTACTCCGAAGATGAGGCCGCAGGAAAACACATATCCCTGATAGCCACCCGAAACACCATCAACGACTACGACGACATCCTCGGAAAAGTCGCAGCGGGCGAAACTGTGTTCTTCGAAGAGACGGAGCGCAGAAGAAAAGACGGAACCGTTCTGGACGTGACCGTCGCCGTGTCCCCCATAAAAAACACCTTCGGGGAAGTGGTCGGCTTGGCTTCCGTGTCCCGCGACATAAGCGAGCGCAAAAGAATACAGAAGATGCACAACGAGTTCATATCCACCGTCTCGCACGAGCTGCGCACTCCGCTGACATCGCTGCGCGGCTCCCTCGGCCTGCTTTCAGGCGGCATTATGGGCAAGCTTCCCGTCGAGGCAGACGAGCTTGTGGGAATCGCCGCCCGAAACGCCGAACGGCTTGCCCTCCTCATCAACGACATCCTCGACCTGCAGAAAATCGAGTCTGGCAAAATCCACATGGACATACGGGTCTGCGAGCTTGCCGAGATCGTCGAAAGAAGCGTTCAGGAAATGAGCTCTATGGCCGACGCCAACGAGATAGAGATATCGGCGGCCCGCGCCGATTTCAAAATCATGGCCGACCCAGACCGCTTGGTTCAGGTTCTGGACAACCTGTTGTCAAACGCCATCAAGTTCTCCCCCGTAGGCTCCCGCGTTTTCATCGGCGCCACTAGGGAAAACGGCAACGTTGTCGTTTCCGTCCGCGACCAAGGAGACGGCATAAGCGATTCATTCAGGGAAAGGATATTCGACAAATTCCAGCAGGCCGACTCGTCGGTGACCAGAAACAAGAGCGGCACCGGGTTGGGGCTGGCGATATGCAAGGCCATCGTCGAGGGCCACGGCGGGGAGATTTGCTTCGAGTCCAAAGTAGGCGAAGGAACCACTTTTTTCTTCACGGTTTCCGCCGCGAAGAGTGAAAATTCGGAGGTGAAACCGCCCGTGACCATAGACGCCGAAAACGTTTTCGGCAAGAAAGACTCGCGACGCGTACTAGTCGTGGACGACGACGCAGGAGTTAGAAACCTGTTGCGCAGGGCGCTCGAAAACAAGGGTTACGATGTCGACTCCGCGTCAAATGTCGCGTCTGCGGCCGGACTGACGCGGGACAACCTTTACGATGCGGTCATAGTCGATATCGGACTCCCGGACGGTTCGGGCTTCGACGTCATCAGCGGCGTCGAATCGAGGGACGAGGCGCGCGAAACCCCGGTCATCGTCGTCAGCGGAGCCGGGCCTGATCAGTACGCCGCTAACGTCCCGAAAGTGTACGACTGGTTGACGAAGCCTCTGGACATCCGGAGGCTCGTCTCCACAGTCGGCAACGCTGTCAAAAGGCCCCGCCCCCCCAGCGTAATGCTTATCGACGACGACCCGCAGTTGACCATTATGATGAAAAGAATCCTTGAATCCAGAGGCATCAAGGTGGCCGCAGCTCCCGGAGGCCGTCAGGCCGTCGCCATGCTCGATTCCATGAAGCCCGACCTCATTGTTTTCGATGTTCTCATGAATTCCGGCGACGGTTTCTACGTCGCCGAGTCTCTCCGCGCCAATCCCGAACTGGCCTCCATCCCGGTCGTGGTTTACACCGCTCTCGACCTCACCGAGGACGACAAGGCCGCGCTCGGCGGCGATAGCGTCCAGTTCTTCACAAAATCTAAAATCTCCGAAGGGGAGTTCAGCGACCGGCTGGCCGGCATGATCGCCGCTCTGCTGGACGAGGCTTCAGTTGAAAGGATGGTCTCAAACAAACATGCAAGTTAAAAAAGTTCTGCTTATCGACGATGAGAAAGACATAAGAACGGTGGCCGACATCAGCCTGAGGCGCATCGGCAACTTCGACGTGACCCTTGTCGAGAACGGAAAAGAGGGCCTTTCCGCCGCCGCCGCCATCCGCCCTGACGTGATCCTTCTCGACATGATGATGCCTGAGATGGATGGCATCACCGTTCTGAAAAAACTCAAGGAGAACCCTGAAACGCGGGACATCCCGGTCATTTTCATGACCGCCCGCGTAAGGGATAAGGAAAAGACCGAATACGAGGCTCACGGAGCCAAAGGCGTCATAGACAAGCCTTTTGATCCGCTGTCCCTAGCCGGGCAGGTGCGCAAGATATGCGACTTCGAACAGAAAGACGCCGCGCCTTGCCGCCCCGACTCGGACGATTCCAACGACTGACGCCGCGCGCGTCGCTTGCGGAAAGGAGAACTCTATGAACGATTTTACTAAAAAACTAAGCGTGCTGGTCGTCGACGACGACAACGCGATACATTCCGCCCTCCGCTTCAGTTTCAACGAGGCGGGCTGGGACTATGTCGGCGTCCTCGCCGGAACCGAAGCCCTTTCTCTGCTCAGGGAACGCGCCTTCTCCGCCGTCATAATTGACGGGATTCTGCCGGATATGACGGGCGTGGAGTTGTGCAGGGCCGCGCGCGCCGTTCCCGGCCTTGTAATGCCGCCCATCGCTTTTCTTTCCGCTTTCTTCAAAGACACCTCCACTCTCCGCGAGTTGTTCGTCGATATGGGCGTCGGCATCGTCCTCCACAAGCCGAGGCAGCCGCGCGAGATCGTCCGCCGCGTCTGCGAGCTTGTCAAAACGGACTGCTCCTCTTCCGTCCTGACTCCCGAAAGCATGGCGGAATTCGCCGAAATCCGGGCTTTGTACATAGAATCTTTCTTTGAGAACGCAAGAGCTATCGAGTCTCTCCTCGAAGGGCTCGAATCGAACCCCGGCGACTCAATATCTCTGTTGTCGTTAAGAAACATCGTCCACAAGATAAACGGCTCGGCCGGCAGCTACGGATTCGCCCGCGTCAGCCTCGGCGCCGCCCGCTGGGAAAGAGAAATCCTTGACATCCTTGATTCCGGACTTGCTGTTTCAGCAGACGCGTTGCGCGGTTTCTGCCAGCGATTCGAGAATATTAAAGTGGATTTCCAGTCTCCTCGCCACTCCGATAACGACGACCCCGACGAGGAGCCGCGCCTTATGAGCCAAGGGCTTTTCGCGTCTTTTTGATAAGCTCGGATATCAGGAACGGCTTCGACAGGAAGTTCACTCCTTCGTCCAGTTCCCCGTTATGCACTATCGAATTTTCTGTGTACCCGGACATATAAAGAACTTTCAACGCCGGATTCATCCTCGTTAGTATTCCGGCAAGCTCCCTTCCTCCCATGTCCGGCATTACCACGTCCGTCAGCAGAAGGTTAATTCTTTCTCCCTCGGTCTTGAAAATCTCTATGGCGTTTTCGCAGGATGAAGTTGCTATCGCCTTGTATCCGACTGATTCCAGAGCGCGCTTCGCCAGAAAGAGAACTCCCGCCTCGTCTTCCACAACTAGTATCGTCGCTCCGCCCGTCGCGCCCGCGTCCTCAGGCTCGTCCTTTTCCGGCTCGGCGACTTGCGCTCCGCTGAAATCCCGCGCAAAGTAAACTTTGAACGTGGTTCCTTTCCCCTGCTCGCTGTACACCCACACGTGCCCGCCGCTCTGCTTCACTATCCCGAACACCATCGACAGCCCCAGCCCCGTCCCCTTCCCCATTTCCTTCGTCGTGAAAAACGGCTCAAAAATCCTCTCCATCGTCTCTTGGCTCATCCCGCATCCCGTGTCGGTGACCGACAACATCACATACGAGCCGGGCGAAACCTCCGCGTGCCGCGCCGCGTATTCCTCGTCAAGCTCCGCGTTATACGTCTCAATTGTCAGCCTGCCCCCCTTCGGCATGGCGTCTCTTGCGTTCACCGCGAGGTTCATCACCACCTGCTCCAACTGCCCCGCGTCGGCCTTGATTCTTCCAAGCTCCGGATCAGGGTGCGTCGCCAGCAGTATATCTTCTCCGATTAGCCTCTTCAGCATCGGCTCCATATCCTTGACGACCCTGTTGAGGTCGACGATTTCCATTTTCATAACCTGCCGCCGGCTGAAAGCCAGCAACTGCCGCGTCAGTTCCGCCGCCCGCCTGCCCGCAGTCAGTATCTCCGCAACATCCCCTCTCTGCTCCGATTCTCCGGGCAGCGCCTCTAGAACCATTCCGGCGTAGCTGTTTATCACCGTCAGCATGTTGTTGAAATCGTGCGCTATGCCGCCGGCAAGCCTTCCAACCGCTTCCATCTTCTGCGCCGCCAGCAACTGCTGATGAATCTCGTCTCTCTCTTTCTCCGTCCGCCTCATGTCCTTTTCTGTTTTTATATTGTGCAGCGCGAACGCCACATCCCCAGCCATCTCTTCGAACAAAGACACTTCATCTTCGTCCGGCGCGCCTCCCACATTCTCAAGCGACACCGATACATATCCGTAGTTGACCCCGGCATGCTCCAGCCTGACGCTCATCGCCGCGCTCTGCGAGCAACCCTCGGCCAGCGAACACCCCTCGCACTCCTTCTCTCTGTCCATGACCACATGGACGCCGGAACCGCCCGCCGCCGCCTCGCAACACGCCGGCATTTTGCCGTTCTTCAATTCCTCTTCAAGGGGCCCGAACGCATCCCCGATCCCTTCCTGCGCGTAAAACTCCGGACTCCCGTCCTCGCCGCATAAAACAATTATCGCTCCCGTGTATCCACTGCTCCCGACCATCAGTTCGCACGTCCGCCTCGCCAGCGCCTCCGGGTCCCTCTCCCTCACTATTAGCTGATTCACGTCTCTTATGGCCAACAGCACCCGGTTCAGATGCGATATCTTTTCCTCGTATTCCTTCATGTGCGAGACGTCCATTGCGGTGAACGTCATCGTTCCCGCCTCGAAATCGTCCCCCTCAATCAATGTCGAACTCAGAATGATGTGTATGATTTCCCCATCTTTCCTCTTCCAGCGGGTCTCCACCGTCCCGTGTCCCTTTTCTGCTATCTGCCTGTATTTTTCACGCCCGACGCAATCGTAATCCTCGTCCGCGGGATAAAGCATTCTCGCCGCCTGCCCCGACAGTTCTTCCCGTGAATACCCCGTCATCACTGACATAGCTTCGTTGACTTCCATCATCATCCTGTCCTTCACGAGGCCGATTCCAACCGGCGCCGCGCGCAGCACGCTTCTCATCCTCGATTCGCTCCTGCGCAACGCGAAATCCGCTTTCTTCCGTTCCGATATATCCCTCGTCGTCCCTTGAACCGCAAATGGCGCTCCTTTGTCGTCGAACAGGAACTTTCCATGCGTTTCCACTGGAACCGCAATCCCGTCCTTGCGCAGCATATCCGTCTCGAAAACTATTCCTTTGCTTTCCCCGCCGAGCGCAATCTCGCTTTCTATGACGCTTCTTATCCTCGCAAACTCTTCCTCGGAACAATGATTCCCCAGCCCGCTGCCGATTAGTTCTTCCGGCGCGTATCCGAGAACAACCGCGCTTGCCGGGTTCACATAAACGAATTTCAGATCGAGGTCCGTCTTCCATATAACGTCCAGCGTGTTGTCCGCGAGCAGCCTGTACTTCGCCTCGCTCTCCGCCACCGCCACCGCCGCTTCCGCGCGCTCCCATAATATTTTCATCTTCTGTTTCCGCGACGACAGCAACAGCGCCGCCCCGACAGCGGCTATCAGACACGCCGCCATCGCTGCCGTCAGCGTCCGCATCTCCGCTATCGGCTCAAACGCCTCGGACTCGTCCATCTTGGCGACAATCCGCCACGGCGAATCCGGCACGGCTCGAACATCCGCCAGCACGTTTTCTCCCCGATAGTCCTCTCCCCGCGCGTTGCCTTTCTTTCCAAGCACAGCCATCGCGGCGGGCAGCTTCGTTTTGCTCACAGGCAGCCGCAGTTTGAGCGCCGCGTCATTATTGAACCGGAGGCTGTTCAGAAAAACTACTTCATCCCCTTCCCGGCGGACAAGCAGCGTCTCTGCCGTCCGGCTCGGCGTCGGCCATCTCTTTATCATCGGATACAAATACTGTTCGGGGTCTATCTTCAACACCAGCGCGCCGAAAGCATCCTTCTCTCCTTCCCGCGTCAGCGGAACCACCACTGCAAGCCTCGGATGCCTCGTGTTTTCACAGATGTGAAAATCCAGAAACGCCGGCTCGCCCTTAGGCAACATGCTCAGAATGTCCGCTTTTAAATGCTCCCTGTCCAAGCCTCCTTCTGCCGGCTCGACGATAATCTTTTCTCCCACCGCGTCAACCAGATACACTCGCTCATATCCGTAGGCGCTCCTCACGTTGTACATCCAAACAAGCAGCCTTTCGAGCGCCTCCTCGTCTTCCGGAGATTCAAAATACCGCGATACAAGTCCCATGAAATCCTTGTTGCCGAAAAACACCGTCCCGTCCGCTAGCCTTTCCTTCCTCCACTGCACAAGCTCGTTGACTTTCAGCGATGAAACCGCCGACAACTGCTTCTCAAGATGCTCCATGTGGCTTTTTTTGTCTCTGTCGAATATCAAAACAGCCGAAAAGACTATCCCGACCGCCGCGGCGATGAACAACAATGTATATGTAAAATTTTTCGATTGATTGTTTGTTGTCTTGCCATGCGTATTCGTCATGATTCCTCACCCTCGCTTGTTAAAACCCGTTCTAATAATATTCTGCGTCGGTTAAAGCGCCTTTATATGCCTGAGTTTTTTGTTGTGATTATTATAATGCGGCGGCTTTTTTTTGTAATAGTTCATTAAAAATAACCGCCGTGATATTGCGCACAACTGCGGCTTGTTGTATTTTATGTATGAAAAGAAAACTCATAGGTTTCGGCATTAAAAAAACATTGCGAGAGCGTCGCTAAACATGGAATTAAAAGATAAAACGATACTGGTTGTCGATGATGAAGAGTCGTTTTTGAGCCTGATGCGCAGATTCCTCGAAAAGAAAGGCTGCGAGGTGCGCGCGGAGCAACTAGCCGACCTTGCCCTCGACTTCCTCAAAGACAATCACGTTGACTTGATAATGGCCGACCTGAGGATGCCCGGCGGCATGGACGGCATGGAATTCGTCCGCGCAGTGAAAGAAATGAAATACCCCGCCGAAGTCGTCGTGATGACAGGGCACGGAACGGTCGAAACAGCGGTCGAAGCCATAAAAATAGGCGCTTTCGACTTCGTTGAAAAACCAGTGGATTTCGACAGACTTTCCGTAATCATCAACAACGCCCTTGACAGCGGCCAACTCAAATGCCGCATCGCATTCCTTGAAAACAAAATCAAAGGATACGTGGAGTTCGACAGCGTTATAGGCGTAAGCGACAGGTTCATCGAAACAAAAAAACTGGCCGAGAGGATAGCGCGCACCGAAGTCAACCTGCTCATATCCGGAGAAAGCGGATGCGGAAAGGAAGTGTTCGCGCGAGCCATCCACAACGCCGGGCCGCGCGGAGAAGGCCCCCTTGTGGCCATCAACTGCGGCGCCATCGCCGAAAACCTTCTCGAATCCGAGATGTTCGGACACGAAAAAGGCGCTTTTACCGGCGCTGTCTCTCGTAGAATCGGCCACTTCGAACACGCCGACGGCGGAACCATTTTCCTCGATGAGGTCAGCGAGCTTCCTCTTTCTCTTCAGGTAAAACTGCTCCGCGCCGTTCAGGAAAAAGAAATCATGCGCGTCGGCAGCTCGCGGCCCGTGAAAGTTGATTGCAGAATCATTTCGGCATCCAACAAAAACTTGGAGCAGGCCGTCGCCGACAATCTTTTCAGGGAAGATTTATACTACAGATTGAACGTCATTGAACTGAAAATCCCGCCCCTTCGCGAACGCGCCGACGACGTGCCTCTGCTCGCAGCCCATTTCGTGAGAAAACACGCGGGCGAGGATGTGAAAATCGACCGCGCCGCCTCAGAAGCCCTGCAAAACTATTACTGGCCCGGCAATGTCAGGGAGCTTGAAAACGCTATCCAACATGCCATCGCCCTTATGAACGATCCCGTCATCACCGCCGACCTTCTGCCTAAAAGAGTCTTTTGCTCTCAGCCGAAAAATTTCGCTCCGCCCGAAACTGACGCGTTCACCCTCAAGAACGCTCAGGATTCAGTTGTTGGGGATTTCGAAAAAAGCTTCATCGTGGACGCTCTTCGCCGCAACTACGGCAACATTGTCAAAAGCGCCTCCGATATGGGCATTACCCGACAAACTCTCCACAAGATGCTCAAAAAACACGACATCAACGCCAAAGACTTCAAACCGGAGAGCTGACTCGCTTCCTTCGCTTATGCGGGCTGATTCTCTCCCCGTCACCGCGCCGCAGTCGTCAACTTCACCAACTTGCGCTCCTCGTCGATTTCTATCAACGCGCTATCCTCGAACTTCAGATCGTCCGACAGCATAGACGCGAAACACTCCTCCGCGCTCTTGTACACGTGCAGCACCTTTTCCAGCCTCAGCCGCCTCAGAACTCTCTCAACATACGACTTCAGGTTGTACATTGCGAAAAACCCGCCGTTCCCCTCTACCAACTCTCTCATCCTCAACAGAAATACTACGCCTATGCTGTCTATGAATTCAACCTTGTCCATTATGAACACTATTTTTTTCCCTTTTTCACATTCGTTTTTAAGTTTCTCCTCGAATGCCGGATAACACCTTGATGTCAATTCCCCTTCGAGTCCCACAGTAATGATTTCCCCGAAGTTCGTCAATGTGTGATTCATGTTGCCATCTCCCCTTTTCTGGTGTCTCCGGAATCATCCTTTGGGTCTCCGAGTCCGGACAACTTATCTATTGCAAAGTTCATGCCATTTGCTGTTCATCACTCTTTGACAAACAAATATCCCTTTTGATAAATCTATATTTGCAAATGTGTTTCTGCGCACATTCATTTATCCCGTATGTATCCGGTTACAGTGTAAATATGTCACTTTGCTATGAACAACTATTTCCAAAATGACAATGTTTCCAAAACGGAAAGAATTATGTGGCAATTTAGGGTTTCACATCTCGATTTAATAAAATAATTATTCGTTTATCAATGCTCTTTTTTAGCTTTTTTATTTAAAAAAACGGACATAGCCGCCATCTTGCTTTAATGTCTATCGCGACAACAAGGAAAGAGGTGGACGAGATGAAAAAAATGATGCTGACGACACTGGTAGCGATGATGATGACGGCCTCGGCGGCTCTCGCCGCCTCAGATAAAGTGGAAGTCCGGTTGGCTTTCGAGATACCCCGCCACGTAACGGCTTGCGTGAAAGGCAACGCAGACAACGATAACAGGTCAGATAATGGAAAAGAGAACAGCAAGGCATGCAGACTTGCGGACGGCGTCCTCGATGTCGAAGCGAACAGCGGATTGACGATGGATGTTATGTTCGACGACGGAGAAACCGAAGAAATGGTCGAAACGGTAAGCTTCGCGAGCGCCGGGGTCAACAGAGCCGATGTCAGCAAAAGCCTCAAATACGCGATGGAATCGAGCAAAATGAACGGAACGGCGGCTGTGACATATACCTTCACAACCGACTGAGAAATCAAAGAAAAACAACAAAGGAAGGAATGATAACCATGAAAAACTGCGCTCAATCTCTCTACTGCCAGGCCGACACATATCTCGAAAGCCCGTCGGCAAAACTGCTCCCGTTCACAGACAACGTTACAGTGAACCTCTGCAAATACAAAGTCCGGGACAACAGCGACGAAAGCATGTCTCTGTTCGTGAAGTTCCTCGCGGGACAGAAGAAAAGAGGTTCGTTGTCGGAACATGCGTCGTCTTTCGAAACGACACGGGTTCAGTTGATGATGTCCTGACGGCGCGAAGACGGCGATTTTTTGCTTGAGCGCCGCCCACGGCCATGATAAGGCGTATATAATATCCAATATGGAAAAAGTGATAGTTGTTGACGACGACACGGCGATCCTCCGGTTCGCCGCTTTTCATTTGAAGCGCATGGGTTGCGACCCGGTGGAACTGTCCGACGGCGCAGCCCTCACCCCTGAAGTAATTACCGCAGAGCGCCCGTCCGCGATACTGATAGATATGCTCATGCCCGGAAGGTCCGGACTCGACACCCTTGAAGCCCTGCATCCCTCGTTCGAGAGCGTTCCGTTCATTATGATGACGGCTCACGGCAGCATCGAGACCGCAGTCGAGGCGATGCGCCGGGGCGCGTTCGATTTCATCTCCAAGCCGCTCGATCCCACGCGGCTTGAAATCGCGGTGAACCATGCGATAAGAACGACCCAGATGTCCCGCAAACTCGCAGAGCTTGCCACTTCGGCGCGCGGCCGCAACGAATACCACGGAATGGTCGGCGGCAACGAGTCGATGCGCAAGATTTACGACACCATAGAAGTTGTGGCTCCGAGCAACGCGACGGCGCTCATCACCGGAGAAAGCGGCACGGGCAAGGAACTGGTCGCCCGCGCCCTGCACTCCGTCAGCGGCAGAAAAGGCCATCTCATAGAAGTGAACTGCGGCGCAATCCCTTCGGAACTTATTGAAAGCGAACTGTTCGGACATGAAAAAGGGGCTTTCACAGGGGCCTCGGCGCGACGAACCGGCGCGGCGGAAAACGCCGACGGCGGCTCTCTCTTCCTCGACGAAATCTGCGAGCTTCCCCTCAATATGCAGGTGAAACTCCTTCGCTTTCTTCAGGAAAGATACATCCAGCGCGTCGGCGGAAACGAAAAAATCACTATCGACGCCCGAATAATCTCCGCCACCAAGAAAGACCCTTTGGAGGAAGTCCGCGCGGGCCGCTTCCGGGACGACCTATTCTACCGGCTAAATGTGATACCGATTCACATCCCGCCCCTGCGCCTCAGGGCGGACGACATCCCCGCTCTGTGCGACCGCTTTCTGCGGCGGATATGCGAAGAAAACGGCGTCCCCTTCAAAGGCGTCCGTCCGGACGCGATGGAAATCCTCATGCGCCACACATGGCCCGGCAATATCCGAGAGTTGAAAAATACCATCGAAAGAATCGCCATCATGAACAGAAGCGGCTCCGTGACCGCCGCTATGATTCCGGAGAGCATCGTCGAGGAAGCCAAGAAAAACAGGCCGCTCCCCGTCTCCCTCTCAGGCTCCGGCTCAGGAGCGGAGGAAATTATCCCTTTCGAGCAGGTAAAAAGAGAGACTTTCGAGCGCGCGGTTAGAATTTGCGGCGGCAACGTCGTCGAAGCCGCAAAGAAACTCGGCGTCGGATACAACACCATATATAGGTTGATGAAAAACACGCCGCAGGATAACCGCCGCCGAACGCACATCCCGGATTAGCAAACCCGAATCCGCCATTATGATTCGGGTTTGAAATTTTTCCTTCGGTTTTTTCCTCCTTGGTTTCTCTTTATTGCGCGCCTCGCGATTGTGCGCGGGAAGGATGTATGTTATATTAGCAGACGCGCGCAAGCGCGACACGGACGGGAGGCGGGAGCATAGGAATGGCTGCTGACGAAACACAGGTAGACATATCGGAGTTCGCGAGGCTCGACTTGAGGACGGGAACCGTTCTCGAAGCGGCTGCGGTGGAAGGCTCGGACAAGCTGGTCGTGATGAAGATAGACATCGGCGGAGAGGTCAGGCAAATCGTCGCCAGCATCCGCGCCTCTTACGCTCCGGAGTCCCTAGCCGGCAAAAAGACGGTCGTGCTGGCGAACCTGAAGAAGGCGCTTATTCGGGGAGTCGAGAGCCACGGGATGATTCTCGCCGCCGGCTCGCCGGAAGGCATAGTTCTTTTGAGGCCGGAGAGCGACATCGACAGCGGCGTGAGAATCAGGTGAAAGGCCCCGCCGAGGGGCGGGCGCGATTGATTCATGGAATCCGAAAATATTATCCTCAAAAAAATCGCCGAACAGCTTGAAGTCGTCGGCAAGGAACACGAGACCGCCAAGAACGACCTTCAGGCTCTTGTAGAGTCTTTCATCTCCGACATCAGCGTTAACATGAAGAAATACGTCATGAGCAACGTGCGTCGCGAAGCCCGCAAAGCGCCGGACGCCGCCGCCGGGCTTGATGACTCTCAGATCGAAACCCTCCGGCTCGATCTGGACTCTTCCCTCGAACCGGAAATCGAGCGCGTGCTAGCCCTCCTTCGCGACAACTCCGAATGGATGGACGACGATACCACCTTCCTCGACATCAACTCCAAAGCTTGGAAGGCAATCAAGTCTATCGAAACCCCTGTGAACTCCACCCTTGAGAAATACGGGCTGAACCCCATAAACCTGAAAAACTGGACTTGGCTGTCCGCCGAGATAGACGCCCTCATCACCACCGGATTCCCCGGAGCAAAAAAAGAGTTCGTCGACAAATCAAAACAACTCAGATACCTTCAATCCCGGTTCCACGAGGAATCCCGAATGAAGGATGTTCTTGGCCGTTTAGACAGCCTGTAACCCCCCTACGCCGCTCTTGCGGCGGCCGACTTCGCGCCTCCGGCTTACATACAGCAACTTTGCAAAGACATTCTCTGAAAAGCAACCTCATGAAGCCCCTTTCCAAATATCTTTTCCCATGACACGCGCCGATGGGGAGAGCGAAGATCCGCCTTCGGCGCCAGCGTGAAACGTTTTGAAAGGGATTTTAAGGGAAAACTTTTTCAAAAGCTTTCCCTTAACCGCCCTCTTTGCCGTCTTTGCGTTGTCGCCGTAAAGCCACAGCTCCGGGCAGCCAGACGAGCGCGATTGAGAGAGCTAGAAAAGCGAAGTTGCCGTAGCCGAGAGAAACGCCGAAAGGGGCTAGAGCGGCCGCCGCAAGATTCTGCGCCCCCGCAGCCGCCTCCCATATCCGCTCAG